>JAEIGA010019802.1_pt1 | contig 10254 bp, 7 predicted proteins | sample 9270691 | NCBI WGS metagenome assembly JAEIGA01 (sample SAMN17057246, study PRJNA624740) | gut metagenome | biome: biome; isolation source: fecal sample | host: Bos grunniens | place: China: Xizang | collected 2019
GTTGGTGGAGTTATTCCACACAAGCACTGCCCCGCTTGTAACACATATTTCTCTATGGAAGGAAATGTGTTGGCTAACGGGAATGCTGTAAAAAGAAACACAGCTGGATGTACGTGGGGGAATGCAAAATTGGAATGGTCTGTTGATGATAATTATTTAGCATCATATAAGCTTAGTCTGGAATGTACAAACTGTGGTAGAAAAATAACACACGAACCAGATAACAAGATTAGACCTGCGCAGGGCTCAAAAACAATCGCGCCAACCTGTACGGCCGAAGGCGTTAATTATTACACTGTAACAGCAACTTACGATGGTCAAAGCTTTACAAGTGAGCATACTGTTACGGTCCCTGCAACCAAGCACTCGTTCGAAGGTTCAGAGAAGCTGAATTGGAAGGTTAAAGTTGATGCATTAAATAAGCAATACCATTACCTGGAATGCCATAATAAACTTTGCCCAGATGGCGGTATTGTCCTTGCTGGCAATTGTGAAGCAACAGGTAAAAACGTTGCTACTTGTGAGACACAATCAATTTGTGATACATGTGGTAATGCGTTTGGCGACACAATGCAACATGAGTGGGATAAGGGTGTTTGTAAAAATTGCGAAAAGAAACACGACCCTCACGAATGGAAAGAAGAACAAGGCGATACTTGTAATATTTGTGGATATGTACACGAAGAACACGATTGGTTCATGGGTAAATGTTCTGGATGCGCATATATACATGACCCACACGAATGGGAAAACGGTGTTTGTAAAGTATGTGAATTTATGTCCGATGAGCATGAGTGGGAAAATGGTGTTTGCAAAGAATGCGGCGCTGAACACTATGGCCACACATGGGAAAATGGTAAGTGCACAGTATGTTTTGTAGAGCACGACCATGGATACTGGCAAAACGGTGTGTGTTCACTGTGTAAATTCGAGCACCAAGACCATAATTGGAAAGATGGGAAGTGCCAGATTTGTAAATACGTCCACGAAGTTCATGATTACAAAGACTCAACATGTAATACCTGCGGAGTCGTATGTAAACATCTGAATAAAAAAGATGGAAATTGCGAAGAATGTGGACTTGTAGATTACACATATTACATTGGCTCTGAACTAAATTACGCTCTTGATTCCAAGGGACAAATACTGTTAAAGGTTAATGGTCCAGTAAATAGATTCAAAAACTTAACGATTGATGGCTTCCCTGTTGATATGCAATATCTTTCTGTTAAAACAGGAACTATCACAATCAATTCGTCGTTCTTAAACAGGCTTTCTGTTGGAGAACACGCGGTTGTTGTTAATTATGATAATGGCAAAATTGAAGCAACAATCGCCATATTAGATTCAGTAAAAGAAGAGAAATCTGGAATGAGTACATTCTGGATGATTTTCTGGATTATTCTAATTGTTGTTATTTTGGTGGTCGTCGGAGCTGTCGTTGTATGGTTTAAGATTCGAGAAGAATATGAATATGATGATGACGAAGATGATACTCCACCTCCGCCTCCTAAGAAGACAATAGCGCAGACAGTTGTTGACCAAAAAGCTTACCAAGCTGCATTGGAAGACCAGCGTAGACAAAGAGCGCAAATGAATCCTACTCGCCCAACACAACCAATAAGTCGTCCACAGCAACCATCAAACAATCCAGAGGATGATGAGGTTATGAAAAGAATTGAAAAAGAAATCGGAATGAATGTTTCTCAGTTCTTGGACGAAGATGAGGATGATGATGATTAATTAAGAACCGCCTTCGGGCGGTTTTTCTTTTGCGCTAAAGTCTCCAATAATTCTACACTATTGTTATCCAATAGGAGAATATGAAAGGAATTGGTATTATGGAAAAGAAATATGAGTTCACTGGAAGTGTGATGAGAGTCGATGGTCACTATGTGAAGCAAATCGTTGCTGTCAGAAGCTTCGGTGAAATCAAGAAGGGTATTAAAGGCGGATACATACAAAGCGAAGACAATCTGTCTCATGACGGCGATTGTTGGGTTTATCCAGATGGTGTAGTAGCCGAACATGCTGTTGTCCAGGATAATGCCAAGGTGTACAGTGGAATTGTGTTCAATTCTGCAGTCATCAAGGATAATGCAAACATCGGACGCACGCATTGTAAATTTGGAAAACCTCGTGTTTGCGGCGCAGCAATTGTTTGCGACAACGCAAGTGTGCATGACAATGCGTTGGTAAGCGATTTCGCGGTTCTTTCTGAATCTGCAACCGTATCCGATTACGCGAGAGTTGAAGGGAATGCAAGAATGAGCGGAGACGCGCATGCATTCCATTATGCCTGCGTATTTGGAAATGCCAAGCTGCAAGATAATACATTTATTTGCGGGCACGTCAAAATTGGTGGAAATACTACACTGACTGAACGCTGCTGCATTACAAATGATAGTGTCTTGCTCGGCGACTCTGTTTTCTCAGAGTATCCTCATCAGAAATATCGTCTTTTAGACAGTGACACCATCGTAGTTGACGGTAGAGTGTTATATCGAATTGTCGCTATTGAAGATGGTCCGTTTTGCCATTATGGTGAAAAAGGCGGATATGTAGAGAGCGAGAAGAATCTGAGTCAGCACGGAAGCGCATGGATTAAGTATCCTGCTTACGCATATGGAGATACCATTATCCAGCATGATACGCTTTTAAAGGCCAATTAAATCAAAGAAAGAGTCTTGCTTCGGCAGGACTCTTTTCCTTTTTAAAACTTCCCCTTCTACACTAAAGAAAATGTTTAAATGCGGGAGGTACCGCTATGTATGAAATATTGAACGGAAGGTCTCCTTTATACGACCTGCATTGGAGAAATCTATTGCATTTCCAAACTGTATGCAAGGATATAGCCGAAGCGAACGCAGACCCTAATAGAGATGCTGGGAAAGAAAACTTGTACAATAATTTGCTCTTCTGTCTTTGTGAACAAATAGATTTGTATCAAAAAACGGCAGGAGCAAATGCTGAAACCCAATCATATAAAAACTCACAGCTTTTTGTTGAACGAGACGTTGATGCCAGAAAACCTATGCGTGGTTTAATGCAAGAAACACTAAAAACGATGCATTTGATGAATGAACAGTTTGACCAAAACAAACCGTTCGACAATGTGTATTTGTTGTTAGGAGATGCTATCTGTTCAGAAGACCCAAACACGATTCACCAAAGATTCGCAGAACTAAAAGGTATTATTATTGGCGAGTTTAAAGCGTGTGAAAATGCAATGAAGTATATCCAACAATATACTGATGCAATGGAGACCCCTGTTAAGAAATTGACAGAAAGACAAAAAGAGTTGTTAGATGAGAAAAACATGCAAGAAGTAGCTTTTAGAATGGCTAGGATTGCTAAAACAAAAGTACTAATCGATTCTATTTTAAAGCCAACACTGAGCGTTAAAGATGTCCCAGAACGTGGACCTATTGCAATTAGCAAACAGTCAACTCGTGAAGAAGAAAAGGCTTTAGAGGAATTGAGAAAAGCTGTTGATAAAATGTCGAAGCGTATATCTGACCAAGAAAAAGCTCTTGACTATAAAACGGACCTCACCCCAGAAGGTTATCGATTTAAGCAGACTTATGGACACAAAGGTATTCTCGATAAGTTTACATTCCAGTCACACACATTGTTAATGGATAGGCAATTTGGATTGAAACAATTTGAGTGCGAGTTAGATTGTCATTGTAAAATTGCTCAATGGACAAACAGTCCAGGCGTTAAATGCGAAATGACAGTTCACGTTCCAACCCCTGTAAACGGGACAAAAGTTAAGGTGAATTTTCAGGACAACTGGGAAACAACAAGAGAAGCTTTAAAGCTATACCATCAAGCTGCAGAAAAAGGATGGGAAATGGGTAAAAAGCTCGGTGAGTGTTTGTTCTCATTTGACAAAATTGCAGATGGACTTGCGATGGTTAAAGAAGGATTCAAAACAATGACCATTGGATTCGTTAAAGATACCACCGTTAGATTTCATGGCAAAAATGCATTCGGTGATATCGATGAAACACTGTCGTTAGTTGATGCAATTCCACATATGGCGAAAAAGCCATGGATGATGGAACTTCAGTTTAAAAAAGACGAATTCCTCAGTGAATACAAAGTCGATGCACCCGATTGGATTGATTACAAGTCAGATGCTTTTAAAAAGGCCTGTCTGGATTGTGCAAAAGATGCTGTAAAGTTAGGTATTAGTGTTTCTAAGAGTGATGGTATTGGAGCCGTCAAAAACGCAGTATCTTTTTACGAAACCGCAAGAGATAGACACGAAGTTGAAATGGGTGCTCTCACAACATTATCTATACAATCAGCAACTGTTATGGGTAGATATATGGAAGACTTGCAGAAGCTTGAAGTTGCTGCATCAAGAGAACCTGTATACGGACACCACATAAGAGATATATCAGAAGCCCATATCTATGACTTTGATGGGAATCTGGTAACGCATGTCCCAGACTACGATTCATTAGATGCATATGTGGCAAGAACATTGGCTGTTCCAGAGGAATCGGTTAGTGGGCTTCTCCATGAAAGAGATTATAGTGAGTTTGCTGGCGAATATGAAAGACAAGAAACCGCCTTTGCAAATGTGCATGTACAAATATCTGAAAGTGGAGTACAGCAATTAGATGTTACGGATGAGCCAGAGTTGTCGAACGAAGCAGTAGAATTAGAAAAGTAATATTTATAACACAAGTCTACCACACATAGACTTGTGTTATTTACTTATGTGCGATAGTTGTAATTCGTCTATTTTAAGTGAGTAAAAATTAATAAATCCACACAAGTGGGAAAGGAACAAGAGAGTGAAAAATATTAAAAAGATTTTGGCTTTAGGCCTAAGCCTGGTCATGGTTTTTGGCATGACCGCATGCTCTTTCTCATCCAATAAGGCTTTGACCATGGATGTAGAAACTGGTGACAAAATCAAAGTCGAATGTGACACATTCGACGGCTTGTCCATGAAGTGGGACAAAGAAGACAATATCATGACCGTCAAAGAAGACAAGGATACTGTCTTAGAACTGATTTTCGCAGATGAAGACCATATCGAAGAGTACTGCGAGGCAGCAAGCGGCGAAGTTGATGTTAAGGACACCGATGAAGAGAACGGTGTTGTTTACACATTGTTTGCAGCGGAAGATGACGACGAGGAGAAATTCTTCATCGTAGGTTGGATTGTTGGTTCCGATACTGGCATCATCGCAGAAGGCACCGACTCTAAGAAAGATACAATGAATGCTTTCGAGGCTTTAACATTTACTGTTGAAGACACTGACCAGGATGATGATGACTTCTACGTAGAAGACGTTGAAGAAATCGAGTCTAAGGGTGAGGACAAAGAGGACGATAAGCCTTCTAAGCCTGAGGAGACTGAACCAGAAAAGGACCCAGAGGATAAGCCCGACGAGACTGAGCCTTCTGAGAAGCCAGATGAGACAGAGAAGCCAGATGAGACTGAGCCTAAGGATGACGATGATGAAGAAATTGTAGTAAAGCCTGCTGGTGATTTATCCACAGACTGGGCTGACTTCCAGATTGAAATCAATGGTAAGGTTTTGACTCTTCCCTGCACATACAAAGAATTGAAGGAAGCTACTGGCTACTCCATCAAGTCCGCAGAAGAGAAGTCCTACCTGGAGCCTAACTATTACACATCTTGCCAGCTGAGAGATGCTGACGGTAATGGCGTTTGCTATATTGATATTCTGAACAACACTGCTGAGGATATGGCCTATGCAGACGGCATCGTTATTGAGGTTTCTCAGGACGATTGGGATGTTGAGGAAACAGGCGTTAAGGTCAATTTCGCTGGTTTCAAGGTTGGCGATGTAACAAGCAAGGACGACCTGATTGCTAAATTCGGCCAGCCAGTCGATGTTTATGAGTATCGTATCGACGAGGACGATGACCAGGAGTGGAAGAAGTATGAGTCTGACACCTACAAGTGGGCGCTCGACGAAGACTGGACAACTATGGACTTTATCGAAATCGAAATGAATATTAACACTGGTATTATCCAGGAAATCAGAATCGACCATTCTGGAGCAATTGAGAACTAAATACATGGAGAACCAAGCATATGCTTGGTTCTTCTTGCGTTTTACAGTACATGACACATGTGTCATATAGTGCCATGTTCTAAATTAATGTTTGAGCACACATAAGAAAGGAAAAATTATGTGGAGATATAAATTGGATACAAAGAGTATAATTCTCGGAGCCATTCAGCTGCTGCAGCTGGTTGCGACAGTTATATTTATGATTTCTCTTATTAATTTGAATATGCTTCCAACAATTTTGTTAGTTGCTGTTGGGGTCGGTGCGGTAATCTTCTTTGGATTAACAACATTTCTACAAACCAGAGATGGAATAAAAAGATATGTCGGTACGGCTCTGTGTTTGTTGATAAGCATATTTATGATTGTGGCATCAATGTCTATTTCTAAGGCTGACAGTACGCTGAGCGAAATATCAAAACCAGAAGAATATGTTGATAAAGTTGTTTTTGTTACTAGGGTCGACTCTGACATTGAATCAATAACAGACATTGGTGAAACTATTGTTGGAGCACAATACACACAACAATCAGACTTAATGCTAGCTACAGAAGGAAAATTGTTGTTAGAAAATAATATTGAGTTCAATATTAAAACATATGGAACAATTATAGAGCAAGTGTTAGCTTTGTTAAATGAAGAAGTCGATGTGATTATATATAACAGTGCATATGGCGATTTGTTCTTAGAACAAATGCCAGATTTTAATAAACAGACTAAGATTGTTCACACATGCGATATGACTGTGGCAGACGTGCAAAAATATAAAGACGTAATCGATTTGTCTCTAAGAGGCGATTATGTGCCTCCTGAGCCAGAAATTACAGAACCAGAAGAAATTCCAGAAATTAGTGAGCCTGAATATATTCCGCCAGAGAATGAGGATATATTCGCTGTATACATGAGTGGAATTGACGTATATGGCTCAATAACAACAAATAGTCGAAGCGATGTTAATATTATTGGAATTGTAAATCCAAAGGAAAACAAAATATTGTTAGTTACCACACCAAGAGATACATTTGTTAGAATTCCTGGTGTGTCTGGAAATAAAAAGGATAAATTGACCCACGCTGGTATATACGGAATTGATGCATCAATGAACACATTATCAGAGTTGTACAATGTAAAATTGGACTACTATGTAAGAGTTAATTTTACGTCATTCGAAAAGGTCGTTGATGCTCTTGGTGGAATATCTGTTTATTCCGCATATAACTTTAACGCCGCTGGATATTCTTATCAAAAGGGATACAATGACCTTAATGGTAAAGAAGCTTTGGCTTTTGTTAGAGAAAGATATAGTTTCGCAGCAGGAGATAACCAAAGAGGTAAGAACCAACAAGAAGCTATTAAGGCTATTATCAAAAAAGCCTGCTCGCCTGCTATTTTAACAGCTGCCAATGACATTCTAGATAGTGTTCGAGATAATATTGACATGAATGTTCCAGAAGAATTAATCCAGAATATGATTAAGAAACAATTGGCAGATGGAAAAGAATGGGAAATTGTCACCATGGCATTAACAGGAACTGGCAGCAGCGATGAACCATATTCAATGCCAGGATTTAATGCTTATGTTATGATTCCAAACGAGAGCTCAATTGAGGAAATCAGACAAGCTATTGCAGCAATGTATGAATAATCTCCACCCCTCCATTTCTCAAAAATTTCACTATATTGTTTTTAGATTTGGAAAAGGAGATTTGTATATGGAACTGACTGGTAAATACACAGTTGGCAGCCGTATTCTCAACAAACAAAAAGAGCCAGTAGAGGGACTATATGTTTTTGGCAAATATGGATTCCCCTTTTTGTGCTCCAATCTTAAAGAGAAGATAAAGCCTGAAGACTCTATCTACGTTTTTGAGGATGCTGAAACTGCTCAAAGCTATATTCGTTATCTGTCTCGTAGATACAGATATGAATTCAGAGATAGAGCTAAGAGAATGGGAGTGCCTACTGGTGAATTCAGATTTTATCTGATTAAGCTTACGGATAAGATGTTCGACGATGTAGTCATCGGTAGAACAGAAAGCCATAAAATCAAGGTAAGAGACGACCAAGACAGTAAGTACCGTTTCCACGGTGATTACAGCAAGGTTACTATTCAAAGTATTGAGCTGAAAGAATAATCAGCTCAATCTTATATATGCGCTTCGCCAAGAGGCGGCGTCTTGTCCGAAAGACGGATTGTGATATTTATTTGAGTTGTTTAGCTAACAACAGACAATGAGTAGACCATGAAGATATTCGGGGTGCTAATGAAGGATATCGTGTGGGGCGTGGTGGCCCTGAATCGAGAAAGATAGTTAGTTCGGCCACAGCTTCTATATTGTGAGTCCGCTATGTGAGTCAAGGGAGCACCACCCCTGAGATAGCTTGGGGATAACAATAGGGAGAGTGTGTAAATCGTGCTCGGGGCAGTACCGAGGGCAGCGCACCAAAAATAACAGCTTCGGCTGATATATGATAGCCCACACTCTTAGAGTGTGGGTTTTGACTTTTTTATGGTTTGATTTTTGTGGATTTTGACGATTACCCTTTACTGTTCATTATTTTCTTCCATAATTAGGTCAGAAGAATTATTATTTTTGGAGGGCCAAATGTTAAGAAAAGAAGATATTATTGCCGATATGCACATGCATACGATTGTTTCTAAGCACGCATATTCGACAATTAAGGAGAATATGGATGTCGCCAGAGACCGCGGTATGAAATATATTGGCATTACAGAACATTATTATAACGACGGAACTGATATTGAAAGAAAGAACGAAGTTGTCAGAACTGTATATGCAAATAGAATCAACAGACTTGCAGAAGATGTAAAGATTATTTCGTCTTTTGAATTCAATTTGAATCAGCCTTGGTATGATGAGGCCAAGATGGATGTGTTGAAATGGCGCCCCATTGGTTTGCACAGTTGGTTTGTCGATTTTGAAACACTGACTTTGGATGGTCTGTATGATTTGTTTGTGCAATCTCATGAGGAGCACAGAACAAACGTTTTTGTTCATATTGAAAGAGAAATCCACAAATTGAATCACTGTAAACACACGCATCTTGATGATGAAGTGATGCGATTCTATCGGAACTTGGTTCAATATGCGAAGGACAACGATATCATTCTTGAAGTTAATGAGTCTTCGATTGTAACAAATGAAGGTAACAACGTTGCAAGAATGGTGTATTGGTTGAACCTTGCAAAAGACCTTGGTGTGAAAATTTCAATTGGCTCTGATGCTCACTACTGCAACGAGGTTGCAGATTTTAGGCACTGTATCACTATGCTCAATAAGATTGGATATCCGAAGGAGCTCATTATAAACTGCAACGAAGAAGAAATCATGAAGTATATGTAATAGGAGATTAATATGAGAAAGCTTGTCGCTATTTTTCTAACAGTTCTGATTGTAATGTCTATGGCAGGATGTGATGTTCCTGATGTTAAGCCTATGTTTTTGTCTGGAGCAGTTGAAGGTGCTGCGAAGGTCGCTTCTCAAACTCCGACAGGAGACTATTTCATTGCGCAGGTAACCGAAATCAATGGCGAACACATCATCGTAAAGCCATATGAAGCAGATTGGAAGATAGAACTCCCAGAAGAAATGATGATTTCTCTGGCCGACCTAAGCTACGGCGCAGAAATGGTCGGAAAGAGAGTGTTTGTTAAGACATCCATTCGAGTTTATTATGAGGGAGAAGTTATTGCACATGCAATCCCAACAATAAATGCAACGGGCATCGTTTTTGAGGAAGGCTAAGTCTATATATGTAATTTGAACTGTCACTTATGTGGCAGTTTTTTATTTTGTTAATTTCAACATAAGGCATACTTCTATATTATTAATAACAAAAACAAACAAAAAGCGAAGTCCGTCTTCGGGCGGATTTTTCTTATTTAAGGAGTCAATATGTTTTCCAAAAGAAGTGAGGCAGAATATGCCAGCCTTGTGTGTGAAATTGTAGCACAAGATGATAAAAACTTAATATTGAAACCTATAAAGAATGTGATGGGCTCTATAAATAAGCACCAAATGGAATATGTTATCAGACTGCAGGTTAAGCAAATTATCAAAGATAAATTCGTCCCACCTCTGACAAAACATGTAGCATTAGTTGCTGATATAGCTTTGCTCAATCCACATACATCGACTTATGGTGTTGTGAAGTTATATAACTTCCA
>JAEIGA010019803.1_pt1 | contig 10254 bp, 6 predicted proteins | sample 9270691 | NCBI WGS metagenome assembly JAEIGA01 (sample SAMN17057246, study PRJNA624740) | gut metagenome | biome: biome; isolation source: fecal sample | host: Bos grunniens | place: China: Xizang | collected 2019
AAGGCTGCTGAGTCTGCAGTATGTAAGATCAACATCGACTCTGACTCACGTCTCGCAATGACAGCTGCTATCCGCGAGGTATTCGCAACTAAGCCAGCTGAGTTCGACCCACGTAAGTATCTCGGTCCAGCTCGTGACAACATGAAGAAGCAGTACATCCACAAGATCGTTAACGTTCTTGGTTCAGACGGAAAGGCTGAGTAATTCTCGCTTCTTATGACATAAAAAAGGATGGTTTCAAATCTGAAACCATCCTTTTTTTATTTATGTTCATCGCTTATTTGTTTGCGATATAGTCGTTGTAATCTTCCATAGAGCGGAGAATGACATCCTTTGCTACCTCAGGGCCATAAATGCTGATGAACTGCATTCGGCTTGTGTTCTCTCCTGGAATATCCTTGTATGTGCTGAAATAGTGGATAAGACGACGGATAATGTCAGTAGGAACCTGCTCGATGTCTGTCATCATTCCATAAACAGCGTCACTCTTCAGTACAGCAACGATCTTGTCATCTGCCTGATTGTGATCGAGAAGACGAAGACCTCCGATAGGACGTGCGTTGACAATGATGTCACCATGTGTCACATCCTTCTCTGTGAGGATACAGATATCAAGCGGGTCACCGTCACCCTCGATGTCCTTGCGCACAAGCGCCTTGTTTGTCAACTCAGCCATCTTCGGTCCACAATATGATTTCGGAAGGAAACCATAGAGCGAAGGAACGATGTTGGAGAATTTCTGAGGACGGTCAAGTGAAAGATATCCTGACTCCTTATCTACTTCATATTTCACTGTGTCAGTAGGCACAATTTCAACAAATGCCCTTACTTCGTCAGGCACGTTCTTGCCAAGGCTGATACCATGCCATGGATGGGCCTTGTGTGCGTTGTTGTAATCCATCTGTATAAATATAGTTTATTATGCAAAGTTAGAAATTATTTGTCATTCGAAGTATCTTCTCGCCTATAATCCTTGCAGAAATTCCAACAAGTTCTTCGCAAGGGCGTTTTTTATAGTATACTTCTGTTCTGTCAGAGGGTTCCGGAGACTCTTTTGGCGGAACCTGGCCGCTTCCCATAGGGACAAGACCAAGAAGCTCCTTGCAGAGAATGGATCCGTTCAATTTGCGGAAATCTTCCGCAACCTCCTGTACTAGAGCATAATTGGCTGTCCTCGCGGTCTTTACTGAAGGATCTGCTGCAGGAGATATGAAACCAGCCAGTATCGTCATGCCGCTTACGCTTCCGCATACTTCTCTCATTCTTCCCATACCTCCGCCGAATCCCGATGCGACAGCTGCCGCTGTATTGTCATCCAGGCCGAAGATGTCATTATAGGCCAATACCACTGCCTGACAGCAATTGTATCCGCCATCCTTGAAAAGCCTCTTTGCTTTGGCTACTCTTTCTTCAATATCTATCATATTACATTCTGCTTATCTTAAGTACATTCTTCAGGATCCTTATCTGTGAGATGACCTTGTCAAGCTCAAGATTGCTCGGTACCGCTATCTTCATGCTGATTTCGTAAGTACCATGCCTGTTGTTTTCACTGACATTGAACATTCGGATCGATGCTCTGAATGAATTCACAATGTCCATGACTTCATTGATCACCGAAGGTTCCAGAGCCGTTGTAAGTCTCAGACCTGTCTGGAAGTTACCTGTGCTCGGGTTAGAGCTCCACTTCACTTTCTGGATACGGTATGGATACATCTCCAGAAGTCTTCCTGCATTAGGACATGACATTCGGTGTATCTTGATACCTTCAGTTCTGGTCACAAAGCCGAAAACATCATCTCCGAATACCGGATTACAGCATTTTGCCATCCTATAGTCAAGGCCTCGTACATTCTTCGCGTCGATTACGAGAATATCATCATTGCCCTTGTTCTGCTCTATGCTAGTCTTGGCCTTCTGCTCGATCTCCCTGTTCTGCTCTGTTACCTGGTTCTGAATGTCATTGATGTGGTTCTTGACATCGGCCACATCCAGAACACCTTCACCTACAGCAGCATAGAAGGCATTGATGGTCTTGAACTGAAGCTTTTTCAGCAGAGCAGCCATAGTCTCGTCATCGAGATCCATCTTCCAGTTCTTCAGTCTTCGTCCCAGCAGTTCCTTACCATCGGCAGCCTTCTGGAATTCGGCTTCGCTCATCTTCTGCTTGATCTTTGTCTTGGCCTTGTTGGTCACTACAAAATTCAGCCAGTCTGCTGACGGCTTCTGATTCTTGCCGGACATGATCTCGACAATATCTCCCGTCTTGAGCTTTTCCTTGATGGAAACTGCCTTGCCTCCAATTCTTGCTCCGGTACATTTGATACCGAGATTTGAATGGATGTCAAAGGCAAAGTCAAGTACAGTGGCTCCTGCAGGCAGTTTTCTCAATTCTCCCGACGGTGTGAAGACAAAGACTTCCTTTGAAGGCAGAGCCATCAGCTCGTCTTCGTAGTAGGCTGCCATCGGGTCGCCTTCCGAACCGAGAGGACTTTCCAAAGCCTTTCTTACAGCTGTGAGCCATCTGTCGAGGGTAGCTTCATGACGGATGCCCTTATATGACCAATGTGATGCAAGACCGCTTTCGGCCATGTCATCCATTCGCTTGGTTCTGATCTGCACCTCGAGGAAGCTGCCTTCCTTGTTCTTTACTGTGATGTGAAGGGATTCATAACCGTTAGGCTTCGGGTTGGAAATCCAGTCACGAAGACGTTTTGTATCAGATTCATACTCCTCTGTAACATAAGAGAACACCTTCCAGCAAAGTGCGTGTTCTGTTTCTCTATCTTCCTCACAATCAATGATAAAACGTATGGCAAATACATCGAAGACTCCCTCGAAGGAAACCTTCTGCTTCTGCATCTTCTTGTATATCGACAGGGCAGTCTTGGTACGGACCTTCAGCTTATATTTGATACCTTCGTCCGACAGTTTCTGCTTCAATGGCTCGATGAACTGAGTCATGAGCATCTGTCTGTCACGTTCTGTACTTTTTAGCTTGTTGGTGATGGTCCTGTACTGCTCCGGCTCGGCATATCTGAAATAGATGTCCTCCATCTCGCTCTTGATATTGTAGAGTCCGAGCTGGTGGGCAAGCGGGATATAAAGCATCATGGTCTCGAGAATCTTTCGCTCACGTGAAAGTTTTGGGAACATCTCAAGTGAACGCATGACTTCGAGTCTGTCTGCAATCTTAAGTACCGTTACGCGAGGGTCGCGTGAATATGAAACGATGAGTTTCTTGTAGTTTTCCGCTTCGAGCTTGGTGTCTTTCGGCTTGATGGTGGAAATCTTGTTGAGACCATCCACAATGGTATATACATCATTGCCGAACTTGCCGGATACTATGTCGGTTTCCGGAAAAAAGCGGGTTGCTTCATGCAGGAATACAGCTGCGATACATTCTGCTGAAAGACCGATTTCATCATATGCAATCTTAGCCACAGCAACAGGATGTTCGATGAAAGGGGCACCATTGCTTCTGCTACGCTCCTTCAGTACATCGGCAGCAATGTCATAGGCTGCCTTGATCAGTTTCCTGCCATTTTCGTCGTATCTGGGGAAAAGTTCGTTGATTCGCTCCATGTCCTTCCTGTCCTTTAATATATTCACGATAAAATATCATCCAAAGATAATCATTTTACTTTATTGTTGTATCTTTGAACTCAAACTAAAACTGATTGACATGAAAGGAAAAATTCTTATCGTAGCATCTATGCTGCTTATGGGTCTCTGTGGCATGGAAATGCGTGCAGAGCTCCGTATGTCACCATTGTTTACCGACAATATGGTGTTGCAGCAGAAGACTGATGCTCCTGTATGGGGTAAGGCTGCTCCTGGCGTTGAAGTGTCTGTATATACTTCCTGGAACAAGGCTGTATATAAGGCAGTTGCAGACCAGAAGGGAGAGTGGAGCGTAAAGGTCAAGACTCCGAAAGCCGGTGGTCCATATACCATGAAGGTGACAGAGAAAGGCTCTGAAGCGCTTGTGTTGGATAATGTACTTATCGGAGAAGTATGGCTGTGCTCAGGACAGTCCAATATGGAAATGCCGGTCAAAGGCTGGGGTAAGGTCATGAATTATGAGCAGGAACTTAAGGATGCTGCAAAGTATCCTAAAATCAGATTTCTGGAAGTTCAGCGAGCTGTAAGCCCTGTTCCTGAGACTGAATTTAAAGCTGATGCAGATGGTTGGATGGTTTGTTCTCCTGAGACATTGGAAGAGTTCTCATCAACAGCATATTTCTTCGGTAGAGAAGTGCATCTCAAGAAGAATGTTCCGGTAGGTCTCATCAATACTTCATGGGGTGGAACCATCATCGAGGCATGGATGAGCCGCGAGTCTCTTACAGGAGTAAAAGACTTGGAAGAGGAAGCTGCATGGGTGGCAACATGGCCTGCTGACAAGGAATTGCGTCAGGATGCAAGTGATGCCAGCCTTCAGGACTGGAATGATCTTGTTGCAGCCTTTGACAGGGCCTATGTAAGCCTTGATAGGGAGATATATAAGCGTGAATATGATGATTCTTCATGGGCTACATTGGAATTCCCTGGAGTTATAGAGCAGGTATATCCTGACCTTAATGGACATGTGTTTGTAAGAAGGGAAATCACTGTTCCACAGGCATGGGAAGGAAAGACTATCAAGATGCATATTGAAGCTGTTGATGATAAGGATTGTACATACTTCAATGGAACCCTTGTTGCTGAAGGAGAAGGTTGGGCGGTTGAAAGAGTATATGAGATTCCTGCACATCTTGTCAAGGCTGGAAAGGCTTCAATTGCAATGCGCATCATGGATACTGCAGCCGGTGGTGGAATCAATGGTAAGCCGGAATCATTCTACCTTGAAGGACCTGATGGAGACAGAGTGTCTTTAGCGGGAACATGGAAGGTCAAGAAGCTCGCAGATTATTCTGTGCTTCCTCCGAGACCTCTTAACATGAAGAGCGATCCTAACTGGTCTACTCTCCTTTATAATACGATGATCAATCCTCTCGTACCTTATTCTATCAAGGGAGCGATCTGGTACCAGGGATGTTCAAATGAGGAACGTGCTTATCAGTATCGTGACCTTATGACCCTTATGATTGAGGATTGGAGAAGGGCGTGGGGCTATGAGTTCCCATTCTATATCACTCAGCTTGCAAGCTATACTGATTATCAGACGGTTCCATGCGAGTCTTCATGGGCAGAGCTTCGTGAGGCTCAGGACATCGCTTCAAGGGTGACAGCATCTACAGGAATGGCAGTGACTATCGATATCGGAGATGCAAATGATATTCATCCTAAGAATAAGCAGGAGGTAGGACGACGTCTTGCTCTTCAGGCTCTTAACAAGACTTATGGTATGTCTGTAGAGTGCTCTGGACCTGTATATGAGGGACATGAAGTAAGTGGCAATGTGATAAAGATCCGTTTCTCGTCTGTAGGTAAGGGTCTTGTTGCCAAGGATGGCAAGCTTGAAGGCTTTGCTGTAGCTGGAGCTGACCGCAAGTTCTATTGGGCCGATGCCAAGATAGTAGGAGACTGCGTTGAGCTTACATGCAAGGATGTGGAAAGACCTCTTGCAGTACGTTATGCGTGGGCAAACAATCCTGTAGGAAATCTGTTCAATGCAGCAGGTCTTCCTGCAAGTCCTTTCAGAACAGATGACTGGCAGGGTTTGACAGTCGGTAAAACTGTAAGAGATAGATAATCAATAAAAAGGGTCGTCGCAATGACGGCCCTTATCTTATGCTTTCCAGACTTTGAGATATTGCTGCAGTGCCCACATCTCGTCGCGGTATTTTGCTGCAGCAAGGAAATCCAGATCTGCGGCTGCCTTCTGCATGTTCCTCTTGGCCTGTTCCACAGCTTTCTCGACCTGAGAATGAGACATGGATCTGATGACAGGATCCTGCAGTACAGCTGCCAGGTCTGCCTGAATGTATCCGTCCACGAATGCGGAGTTGCTCTCTCGCTTCGAGTCATGTCCAAGTCCGACACTTACGCTACCTCTTCCGAGATCGGTAGGGTCAGGGATATATGTAGGGTCGTCGTATGAGTTTGCTGCGCTGACCTTTCCTGTGACCGTATTGGCCAATCTTGGATTTCTCAACTTGCCTGCAGCATCTGCCTGCACACCAGCCTCATCTATCAGTGCATTCTTCTTTACTGAAACCTGAGTAGGTGTAATGCCGTGCAGCTTGTTATATTCCATCTGCTTGCTGCGTCTGCGGTCTGTCTCATATATGGTCTGCTGCATGGAGTCTGTGATGTTGTCAGCATACATTATCACAAGTCCGTTGACATTTCTTGCAGCTCTGCCGGCTGTCTGGGTAAGCGCTCTGGCGCTTCTGAGGAAACCCTCCTTGTCTGCATCGAGAATCGCTACCAATGACACAGTAGGGATGTCAAGACCTTCACGGAGCAGGTTGACTCCCACCAGAACATCGAACAGACCGTTCTTGAAGTCCTCAATGATGGCAACTCGCTCCATTGTGTCCACGTCCGAGTGAATATAGCGGCAGCGTACCCCGACTCTTGTGAAATATTTCTCGAGTTCCTCTGCCATTCTCTTGGTAAGAGTAGTCACAAGCACTCGTTCATCAAGCTCGGATCTCTTTCTGATTTCTTCCAGGAGGTCATCTACCTGATTCTTTACCGGGCGTACCTCGATAGGCGGATCAAGAAGTCCAGTAGGTCTTACCACCTGCTCGACGATAAGTCCTTCCGATTTTTCAAGCTCGTATTCGGCAGGAGTCGCGCTGACAAAGACCTTCTGTCCGGTAATGGCTTCAAACTCCTCAAATTTCAGTGGCCTGTTGTCGGCTGCAGCCGGTAGTCTGAATCCATAATCTATAAGCACATTCTTTCGCGAATGGTCTCCTCCATACATGGCGCGTATCTGCGGAAGAGTCACGTGGCTCTCGTCAATGAAGGTGATGAAATCCTTAGGGAAATAATCTATCAGACAGAATGGCCTCATGCCTTCTGTACGTCCGTCGAAATATCTCGAATAGTTCTCTATGCCAGGGCAATATCCCATTTCCTTGATGAACTCAAGGTCATATTCTACCCTCTGCTTCAATCTCTTGGCCTCCAGATGCTTGCCTATCTCCTTGAAATATTCGCACTGGGCGCTCATGTCATCCTGAATCTGGCTTATGGCCTTGATGCTTCGCTCCTTCGTTGTTACAAAGTTGCCGGCAGGATAGATGGAAATACGGTCAAGCTCATCGATAAATGCTCCTGTAACAGGATCGATGACTGATATGTTGTCCACTTCATCACCGAAGAATTCGATACGCACGGCGTTGTCTCCGTAACCTATGCAGATGTCTACAGTATCTCCTCTGACTCTGAAGGTACCACGTTTGAAATCTGCCTCCGTTCTTGAATAAAGTGCATCCACAAGCTGATAAAGCAGTCTGGTCATGCTTCGCTCTTCGCCTTTCTTTATGTGTATGGTCTGAGCATGGAAGTCAGCAGGATTACCGATACCATAGAGGCAGGAAACACTGGATATGACTATGACATCACGACGGCCCGAGAGCAGGGAAGAGGCAGCGCTGAGACGAAGCTTCTCGATCTCATCGTTAATGCTCAGGTCCTTTTCGATATATGTGTCTGTGACGGGTATATATGCCTCAGGCTGATAGTAGTCGTAATATGATACGAAATATTCTACAGCATTATTAGGGAAGAATGATTTGAACTCTCCGTAAAGCTGTGCTGCAAGTGTCTTGTTATGGCTGAGGATAAGGGCAGGACGCTGGAGCTTCTCTATGACGTTTGCCATGGTGAAGGTCTTTCCTGATCCGGTCACGCCGAGCAGAGTGACAGCATCCGTGCCACTGTTCAATGCAGAACTGATGCCCTCGATGGCAGACGGCTGGTCTCCGGAAGGCTTGTACTGAGAGTCTATCTTGAATTTTGCCATGACGCAAATATAGCTAATCTTATGCAAATGAATTGCAGATTTTTTCTAACTTTACGGGTTGTAAACATAAATCTGAAACGTATGAAATCTAAAACTATTTTAGGCTTTGCTCTTGCAGCTGTCATGGCAGCTTCCTGTGGCAATGCTCCGGCAGAAGAAACATATCAGTGGAAGCCTGTGGGTGACAAGATCATGACTGATTGGGCGGCAAAGGTCGACCCTTCAAATGTACTTCCTGAATATCCGAGACCACAGTTGCAGCGCCCTCAGTGGCAGAACCTTAATGGCCTTTGGGATTATGCCGTTACAGCAAAAGATGGAGCTGAACCTTCTGAATATGATGGCAAGATTCTGGTTCCATTTGCAATCGAGTCTGCACTTTCAGGAGTAGGACGCAGCTTTACAGAAAACGATGCTCTCTGGTATTCTCGTGAATTTTCTGTTCCGAAGGAGTGGAAGGGAAAGCGTATCCTTCTTAATTTCGGTGCTGTCGACTGGAAGACTGAGGTATATGTCGACGGCAAGCTCGCAGGTGAGCATGTAGGAGGTTACGATCCGTTCTCATTCGATATTACCGAGCTTCTCAGCAAGGGAAAGAAACATAATCTTACAGTCAAGGTATTGGACCAGACAGATAAGTGGTATCAGCCTTGCGGAAAGCAGATCATGGAGCCTCGTGGCATATGGTATACTCCTGTGTCAGGTATCTGGCAGACAGTCTGGATCGAGCCTGTAGCTCAGACATATATCAGCTCGTTCACTGCGGTTCCTGATGTAGCAGGTGCCAAGCTTGGAGTCGATGTGAAGGTAGAGAACATGCAGCCTGGCGATGTCTGCCGAGTACAGATGTTTGATGGCGAAGTGCTCGCTGCTGAGGGACATGGATATAAGGATGCTCTTTGGGTGACCTCTCCTAAGCTCTGGTCTCCTGACTCTCCTTTCCTGTATGATGTAAAGGTTCAGATTCTCCGTAAGGGACAGATTGTTGATGAGGTGAAGAGCTATGCTGCAATGAGAGAGATTACTGTAGCAAGAGATGCGGACGGACATAAGAGAATGCTTCTCAATGGTGAGCCATTGTTCCAGTATGGACCTCTCGATCAGGGCTGGTGGCCTGACGGTTTATATACAGCTCCTACTGATGAGGCTCTTGCCTTCGATATAGTCAAGACAAAGGAGTTCGGTTACAATATGATCCGTAAGCATGTGAAGGTCGAGCCTGCACGCTGGTACTATCACTGTGACCGTCTCGGTATGCTCGTATGGCAGGATATGCCAAGCCCTAAGCATGGGGATAACAAGTGGGCTAACCATGAGTATGAAAAGGGTACCGATTCACAGATCACTCAGGAAGGAAAGGATAACTTCTATAACGAGTGGGCTGAGATCATCAAGGATTTCAAGAACTTCCCATGTATCGTGGTATGGGTTCCTTTCAATGAGGCCTGGGGTCAGTTCGATACTGATGATGTAGTCAAGTTTACTCGTGAACAGGATCCGTCAAGACTTATCAATTACGCATCAGGTGGAAACTTCTATCGTTGCTCAGGTGATATCCTTGACCTGCACAACTACCCTGATCCTGAGATGTATCTTTATGATCCTGCCTATATCAATGTTCTCGGAGAGTATGGTGGAATCGGTCTTCCTCTTGAGGGACATCTCTGGCAGACAGACAAGAACTGGGGATATGTACAGTATAAGAACGGTGATGATGTCCTTGAAGCGTATGAAAGATATGCCGAGGAGCTTATCGATCTGATAAGGAAAGGATTCGCAGCAGCCATATATACCCAGACCACTGATGTAGAGGGTGAGGTCAACGGTCTTATGACTTATGACCGCAAGGTTGTGAAGGTGGATTCTGAGCGTCTTTCAAAGATTAACAGAACCGTTATAGAAAGCATGTAATCTTGTCGGACGTATTTGATTTTTTATTATCTTTGCGCGGTTTGCTTAGTGTTTCAGACCAAGCAAAGGAACCTTTTGACAATGTTTTATAACTAATTATAGAAACAATTATGGTTTATTCACACGAAGTGCAGCAGATGTGCTGCGTAAAGAAGGGCCCTAACCACGGTCCAGCTCCAATTCCTGAAGAGGGAAAGTGGGTAAAATCAAAGCAGATTACTGATATCTCTGGCCTTACTCACGGTATTGGCTGGTGTGCTCCTCAGCAGGGTGCTTGTAAGCTTACCCTCAACGTTAAGGAAGGCATCATCCAGGAGGCTCTCGTTGAGACTATCGGTTGCTCAGGTATGACTCACTCAGCTGCTATGGCATCTGAGATCCTCCCAGGCAAGACTCTCCTTGAGGCTCTCAACACTGAC
>JAEIGA010019804.1_pt1 | contig 10254 bp, 6 predicted proteins | sample 9270691 | NCBI WGS metagenome assembly JAEIGA01 (sample SAMN17057246, study PRJNA624740) | gut metagenome | biome: biome; isolation source: fecal sample | host: Bos grunniens | place: China: Xizang | collected 2019
CCTGCCATTTTTTTCTTTGTTTTGCAATAAGTACATTCCGAGCCTGCACTTAGAAGCGTCCTTCCGCATTTAGGACAAGTGTTCATTAATTTCTCGTAAGTAGCGTCTACTAATTGGAATTCCGTAGATGCATCCTCGCCATTATGTACATTATTAATAAAAAGCGCTGCCGTATCACAAAGTGCTGCTACAGAATACGTAAACCTGAAAACGTCTTTTTCCTTACCGTTTACTGTAAATCTCAAAACAGCATTACCGTACATTCTTTTTACGGTTGCTTTTTCTATATTCGCTATATCGTAGACTTCCTCTGCATTTTCTAACGCTTCGTCCACTATAAGGATTCGTTTTGCGGAAACAGCCATCATTGTTTCACTGTAGGCACTTTTTAAAGACAAGTCACCCACAATTACAAACAAAAAAGGATCTCCCGCAACATCAAAGCTTTCAAGTTTGTTTGCAAGTCGATCCGATAGTTTCTTATTCTTAAGTAATTCCATACTCTCATCCCTTATATGAGCCATAGTCTTAATTCGCAAGTTATTATAAATTATATAATTGTAATGTCAACCTTTTTCACACAAATATTTTGTATTTCAATAAAATCATGTTATAATGTCAGTATCTATACACTTTATGTGTCAAGGAGGATTTCTATGGAACCAGAAAGAAGCGGTATTTCCCGTAGAAAAGTCAACAAGAAAACATTCAAACAGAAACCCTCGGGCAAGGACATTGCCAAAGGTTTTTGGGTTTCTTTTAAAACTATAGTTAAAACATGCATTGCCATACTTCTGGTAGTAGGCTGTATTTTGGGAGGCTTACTGATAGGAGTCGTTGCCGGCTGTATTATCACAACAAAGCCCCTTACGGCAGAAGATCTCGACATTACCAATTCTACAGCACTTACGTCGTTTATATACGATAGCAAGGGCAACGAACTTGTAAGCATACAAGGCACAGCAAATGAAAACAGGCAGTTAGTAGAAATCGAAGAAGTTCCCGATTATTTTGCAAAGGCTTTTGTAGCCATAGAAGACGAGCGTTTTTACACACATACCGGTGTTGATTTAAAAAGAACAATTGCCGCCTTTTTGGGATACGTTATTCCAAGCATGGGAAGCCACGGAGGCAGTACAATCACACAACAAGTTGTAAAAAATGTAACCGGCGATGATTCCCGCAGCGTTCCGAGAAAAATACGTGAGCAGTGGAGAGCCCTCAGTTTAGAAAAAGACTTAGATAAAGATGAAATCATGGAGCTCTATATGAACATAATTTATATGGGGCAAAACATTTATGGCGTAAAAGCAGCATCACAAGCATATTTCAATAAAAACGTTTCGGATTTGAGCCTTGCGGAATGTGCTTTTCTTGCCGGTATCACCAACAACCCCGGTCGGTATAATCCTCTCACCTCTAAAGGACGAGCTAATTGTTATGACCGACAGATAAACATTTTAGATAAAATGTTGGAATGCGGCTTTATTACTGACGAGGAATATATCGCTGCAATACAAGAAAAATTAGTAATCAACGATGACTACAGGCAAGAAGTTGCAGTAGCCTCTATTTACAGCTATTTCGTGGATGCTGTTCTTGTAGATGCCAGAGAAGCACTTGTAGCGGCAGGCTATACAAACCAAGAAGCAAAAGACCTTATTTATCAAGGCGGCGTTAAAATATACACAACACAAGACCCTGATATACAAAAGATTGTGGATGAAGAATACTGCAATGTTGCAAATTTCCCTGTAAACCACCTTTACAGCGATCCCGATGACATGGCACAGTCATCAATTGTAATTATGGATCAAAAAACAGGTTTTGTTAAAGCTATATATGGCGGCTACGGTGAAAAAACGCAGAGTCTGTCCTTTAACTTTGCCACAAGTGCTTACAGACAACCGGGTTCATCCATAAAGCCAATTCTTGTTTATGCTCCTCTTTTGGACCAACATGTAATCAACTTAAATTCCACTATAGACGATATTCCTGTCTTTTTGGATCCCCAAAATCCCGAAGAACCTTGGCCTACAAACTACAACAAAGCATATTACGGACGTATAACATTAAGATATGCCTTGGAGCAATCTTCAAATCCCGCCGCAGTTTCATTATATAAGGGACATGTGTCAACAAACTTGCAATATCTTAAAAAGCTTGGTATTGACAGAACGTCAGAAACACACCTTTCGCTTGCTTTAGGTGGTTTCACAACAGGTGTAACAACAGAGCAGATGTGTGCGGCATACGTTCCGTTTGCAAACGGTGGCACATACTATAAGCCAATAACTTTTACACACATAGAGGATATAAACGGTAAAACAATAATAACAAATACCGGTTCACCTTCTGTTGTTTATGAAGATTATCGTACTTCTGCGATTATGACAGACCTTCTGCAATCTGTTGTCACAAACGGAACGGGTTACAGAGCGCAAGTTTATAATGCCAAAGGCGAACGTATGCCTACTGCAGGCAAAACAGGTACCACAACCAGCACGTACGACTATTGGTTCTGCGGTTACACTCCTTATTATACTTGTGCAGTTTGGTATGGTTATGAAATGCAAAAAAGTATGACATCTGCGGAAAGCGGTGCTGCGGCAAAATTGTGGGCAAAAGTAATGAACAGAGTTCACGCAGAACTTCCTGTTGTAGAATTTGAAAAAGTAAATAACGTAACAAACATTAATGTTTGCAAATACTCCAATATGCTCCCTACTGAGGCTTGTAATAAAGACCCCAGAGGCAATTGCATTATAACGGGAACTTTTGCTGTAGGTACGGAGCCTACGCAATATTGCAATTTCCATAGAACAGTTACTCTTTGCAGTGCCGGCAAAGACAATATGGGTAAAAACTATATAGCAGGACCTTACTGCAAAGCTTCCACAACATACACTTATACCGGCACATACAGACAGATTTCAGACAAAACATACACTGCCATTTTGCATGGACAATACGTTCCTGACTGGAAATACGAAATATCTCACTCCGATAATACTTGTCCTATCTGCAAGCCTTAATTATCCTCGTGATATTCTGCTGCAAATTTAATAAGATCTGTAAAAGAGCTGCCATCATAGCTTTGCCAAGCCACAACTCTCTGCTCCTTTGTTACAACAAGGAGCATTTGGCCTGCCATTCCGCCTTTACCATAGCAACCTGAAAAGCCTGCATAATTAAGCTCATAACCTCTTGTTAAAACTGTGTTTACCCACTCTTCCGATAAAAGGCGCGTGCCTTTCCAAACGCCGCCATACATGTAAAGAGCGCCCAGTTTTACCATGTCTTCAACTCTGATATAAAGGCCGGTTGCTCCCATAGCATGCCCCATCGGACAATGGCTCCAAGCTGCCTCATAAAATTCCAAAGGCAAAAACAGCTTCTCCCACAAGAAGTTATCCATGGTTTTTCCTGCATACTTTTCAACAATACGCGAAACAAGATAATATGCAGCATCCGTGTAACAATGCTCCAAGCCCGGCTCTTTACTTAAAGGATATCTCATCATATATGCCAAATAATCCTTGCCGAACGAAAGCGCATCTTCACCATCAATATCAAGAAAACCAAGCGGCAAACCTATATGATGCCTCATAACCATATCCAACGTGGTTTTTTCCCATAACGGTTGATACCCTTCGGGACAATCCTCTCCCAAAAGTTCTGTGATTGTTGCATCTACGGACAACTTTCCTTCATCAACCAGAAAACCTACAGCCGTAACCGCAAAAGCTTTTGCTACGGAATACACGTCCTGACATCTGCTTACAGATTGAAGTTCTAAAGATTCAGGCTCGCCGTCTCCTTTTATTTCTGCAATACGCAAAACATTTTTGCCTGTGCCTTTTATATAGTCACGAAAATCTTCCAAAAATTTACTCATATTAATTTACCTCCATTTGTTTTTCTTTTATGATACTAAAACCCCCGCAAATTTTCAATAAGCCTAAACAAATAATTGACTTTAGGCTGATTTGGCTATATTATTAGTAGGTTAAAGTATATACAAATGTGAGGTATAAATTTATGGCTGTAACAAGAACAAGATTTGCGCCAAGTCCTACGGGATATATGCATATCGGTAACTTAAGAACCGCATTATATGAATATTTAATTGCACGCTCACAAGGCGGACAATTCATATTGAGAATAGAAGACACAGACCAAGAGCGTTTTGTAGAAGGCTCTATGGATGTTATTTACAAGACACTTGAAATGACAGGCATTTCGTATGATGAAGGTCCCGGTGTCGGTGGAGAATACGGCCCGTATATACAAAGCGAACGTCGCGGCATTTACCTTGAGTATGCTAAACAGCTTGTAGAAAAGAAAGCTGCTTACTACTGCTTCTGTACGAAAGAAAGACTTGAGTCTTTAAAAACAAACGACGGAGAACTCGGTGCTTCTTTCAACTATGACAGACATTGCCTTACTCTTTCACAAGAAGAAATTGATAAAAACCTTGCAGAAGGTAAACCTTATGTTATACGTCAATTAGTTCCAAGAGAGGGCAAAACAACTTTCCACGATGTTGTTTACGGCGATATCACTGTTGATAATGAGACTTTAGATGATCAAATTCTCATTAAATCAGACGGTTTACCCACATACAATTTTGCAAATGTAGTAGATGACCACCTTATGAAAATCACACATGTTGTTCGCGGTAACGAATATTTGTCTTCTACACCTAAATACAACATCCTTTATCAGGCTTTCGGTTGGGATATTCCTACTTATGTTCACGTACCAAGTGTTATGAAAGATGCTCAGCATAAGCTCTCAAAGAGAAATGGAGATGCTTCCTTCCAAGACCTTATCGAAAAGGGTTATTTGGCAGAGGCTATTCTTAACTACATTGCTCTTTTAGGCTGGAGCCCCGGAGGCACACGTGAGTTCTTCACTCTCAAAGAACTTGAAGAGAACTTTACAATAGAAGGATTAAGCAAATCTCCCTCTATATTTGATATAGAAAAACTCAAATGGATGAATGCAGAGTATATTCGCAAGGCTACTCCCGAGGATTTCATGGCAATGGCAAAACCGTATATAGCTGCGGCTGTAGGCGAGGATTCCGTATTGGATTTAAACAAAATTGCCGCACTTATTCAGCAAAGAACAGAAATTCTCACAGATATTTCGGAGAAAATTGATTTCTTCAAAGAGTTGCCGGATTATGATACTGCAATTTACTGTCACAAAAAGATGAAGACAGACAAAGAAAATTCCAAAGCTAATCTGGAAAAGATTATTGCTTTCTTTAAAGAAAACGAAGCTGAGCTTTGCAGCAAATGGCAATCTTCTGAGTTGTACGCTGTTCTTTGTGAACTCGCTGCTAAATGTGAGGTTAAAAACAGCCAAATACTCTGGCCTGTCAGAACTGCTTTAAGCGGCAAGGAAGTAAGTCCCGGCGGAGCTACTGAGCTTGCGGAAATTTTAGGCTATAACGAGACTGTTCGAAGACTTGAGATAGGCTTAGAAAAGCTCAACAAAGAATTAATTTAATAACAAAACTCTAATCAGGAGGATTAAATATTATGGAATCAAACAATAACTTTATACACGACCTTGTTGAAGAGCATATTGCAGAAGGTGGTAAATATTACGGCAAGACAGTTTATACTCGTTTTCCGCCGGAGCCTAACGGATATTTGCACATAGGACATGCCAAGGCCATTTGCGTGGATTTCGGCACAGCAGAAAAATATGGCGGCTACTGCAACTTACGTTTCGATGATACAAACCCTACAAAAGAAGACACTGAGTATGTGGAGGCTATAATGAACGATGTTCATTGGTTGGGTTACGACTGGAAAGAGGTTTTATATGCTTCTGACTATTTCCCACGCATGTATGAATGTGCGGAAAGACTTATAAAAGATGGTCTTGCTTACGTTTGCGATCTTTCTGCTGACGAGACTCGCGAATACCGCGGCACATTGACTGAGCCCGGTAAAAACAGCCCGTACAGAGACCGCAGCGTAGAGGAGAATTTAGATTTATTCCGTAGAATGCGCGACGGTGAATTTGCTGACGGAGAAAGAGTTCTTCGTGCAAAAATTGACATGGCTTCACCTAATATGAATATGCGTGACCCTGTTATCTACAGAATTGTTCACATGAATCACCATCATACAGGCGACAAATGGTGCATCTATCCTATGTATGACTTTGCTCATCCTTTGGAGGATGCGTTTGAGGGTATTACTCACTCCTTGTGTGACCTCGGTTTTAAGGACCACAGACCTTTGTATGATTGGGTTGTGGAAAAATGCGGTCCTTTCGATCCGGCTCCTTGTCAAAACGAATTTGCTCGTCTTAATATCACTTACACAATGATGAGTAAAAGATACCTTCGCAAAATGGTCGAGTCCGGCATTGTTAACGGTTGGGATGATCCTCGTATGCCTACACTTTGTGGTTTAAGAAGACGTGGATACACTCCTGCTTCTATTCGCAATTTCATTGATACTGTAGGTGTTTCTACAAGCTACAGTGTTGTTGATTATGGTTTGCTTGAATTTTGCATTCGTGAGGACCTTAATAAAATTGCGCCCCGCGGTATGGCAGTTCTTGATCCTATCAAACTCGTTATTGATAATTACGACGATGGCTTAATTGAAGAATTTGACGCAGAAGTTAATCCGGAGAATCCGGAAATGGGCTCTCGTAAAGTTGCTTTCTCTAAAGAACTGTATATTGAGCGTTCTGACTTTATGATTGAACCTGTTAAGGGATATTTCAGATTATTCCCCGGTAATGAAGTTCGTCTTAAATATGCTTATTATGTTAAAGTTGTTTCTTATGAGACAGATGATGATGGTAATGTAACTGTTGTTCATTGCACATACGATCCTGCTTCTCGCGGCGGCTGGCTCCCTGAGCGTAAAGTTAAGGGTACAATTCATTGGGTTTCGGCGCACGATGCAGTTCCTGCGGAAATTCGTCTTTATGACCAGCTTTTCAGTGAACCGGATCCGATGGATGATTCTGATGGCAGAGACTTTACAGAGAAGCTTAATCCTGATTCTCTTACAATTTGCCAAAATGCTGTTGTAGAGCCTTATTTGGCTGACTGTGATAAAAACGCACACTTCCAGTTCTTACGCAACGGTTTCTTTAGCAGTGATGATGATCATACAAGAGAAAAACCTGTATTTAACAGAACTGTTTCTTTAAAGGACAGTTGGAAAAAACAAGTTGCGAAAAGCTGACATACTGTCTGCAACATAATCTGCTTTTGTGAATTTAATTTGTTCGATATATTGAATGTCGGTATTCCCCTCTGTAAAGAGGCATGCGTGGATACCGGCATTTTTACCGCTTAAAACGTCAATTTCCCTGTCTCCTATCATTATAGTTTCCTCCGGATTTAAATTAAACTCTCTAATCATATACAAAAGTGCATCCGGAGCCGGCTTGTGAGGGAAATTATGTTCATTCGTAACAAAACCTTCAAAATACCCCATCCAACCATATTTTTCCAAATATTTAAAAGTAACTGCATCTCTGTGGGTATAAATATAATTTTTACCTCCATTGGAAATAATCATTTTTAATGTCTGTTCTGCTCCTTCATAAGGCAGGGCGATAGGCTCAAGCTCAATAATGCCTTCTCTTTTGTAAAATTCTGCCCATTCTTCATCTGTTGCTTTGCAATATTCCCTTGCCTCTCCTAAACTACGTCTGCTTTTTGAAAAAAGCACATTATAGTCGCAAGGCTTTCCTACTTCTTCCATCAGTTGATGAAGAATCTTAACTGTGTGCGTATACGTATCAAACAAAGTACCATCAAAATCCCAAATAAAATTTTTCATAATATATCTCCGTATCTTTCAAAAAATTCTCTTAAAGCCCCGGAAACAGTCTCCGGTTCTACCAAAAAGCTACCGCCATGTTCTGCTTTATCAACTATATAAATCTTTTTTTCTCCAATGGCAGCCTTATGATTTCTTATGCTCATATTGCACGGAACAAAACTGTCTGCTGCTCCGTGAAAAAACAATATAGGTATATGACTTTTTGCCAAAATTTCCTCTGTATTTATGCCGTATATGGTAAATCCCCCAACAAGTTTACACATGATATCAAGAATGCGAATAATCAGCTTGCTTTTAACATGAAAATTCCGTGCTGCAACAAGGCTTATAATCTCCGCAGGCGACGTGAAGCCGCAGTCCGCAATAATTCCTCGGACGTTATTAGGCAAATTTCTATCAGCAGCCATCATTACTGTTGAAGCCCCCATAGATAGACCACTTAAAAAAACCGGTGTGGTTTCTCCGAATCTATCAAGTATAAATTCTACCCAAGATACTGCATCATAACTTTCCTTTATGCCAAAAGTGATAAGTTTGCCTTCGCTTTTTCCATGACTTCTCTGATCAACAAGTAATACATTAAAACCATTCTCATGATACATTTGAACTGCACTGCAAAAATCTCTGCTGCCGGTTGATCTATACCCATGAAAAAGAATGATTGTTTTTTCTGTTTTCTTATTAGGTTTGACACAAGGGTAAAATCGTGCAGAAAGTTTTAGACCGTCAAAACTTTCTGTAGAAACCCATTGGTGCTCGGCTTCAACTATATATTTCATTCCGCGCTTTAGCACATCTTTATATGTGCAAAGAAAATTATCCTCATAAGAGTCTATGTCATCAACAGTTTCATTATTTCTTCTGACAAAAACATAAATAAAGACGCCTATCATTATAAGAGTAAATACAAAAATCAACGCCCCTAAGAAAAACAAAAATATTTTCACAACAGCCTCCCAATAATGCAAACAAAAATATGCTACAAGTTTATATGATTATTTTGATTTAATCAAGTAGAATAACGACGACTGCTCATAATATTGACTTTCATTTTAGCGTGTGTTAGTATTCTTCACAAAGTACAATCATATTGTTTTATTTAAGGAGGCAAAACAATGGCAAAAAAATGCGATATACTGTACATTCATTCCGGCAGAAATCCTAAGACTTCAGAAAGTACAAAATACGGTGTTGTCCCCATGGGTATTATTTCTATCTTGAATCAAATTCGTGATACCGGAGTTAATGTCATTGGAATTAATCTTGCCTTAGAATTTTCAATAGACCCTCAATTTGATCTTGAATCTGTTTTTAAAGACATAGAATACAAAATACTAATGACAGATCTTCATTGGTACGAGCATTCTTTCGGTGCCTTATATATTGTGGAACAATCTAAAAATTTTCATCCTAATATTCCTACCGTAATAGGTGGATATACAAGTACAATTTATGGTAATGAAATTGCAGAGAACTTTCCTTGTGTAGACTATATTGTCACCGGTGACAGCGATTTGCCCATGGCGATGCTCACGGATTATCTGTTAGGCAGAAATGATATTAAAATCACTTCCATCCCTAATCTTATCAGAAGACAAAATGACACCATAATTACTTCAGAAGAAAAATGGGTGCAGACCACTCTTGAAGACTTGGATTGCGTAAGAACTGACTTTTTTGAGCATTCCGAACAACTGCCTTTTCTCTGTACAGGTGGCGGTTTTCGAAAAAGCGGGGCGCAGTGGATTTGTGTGGCCCGTGGCTGCTTATATAACTGTGCTTACTGCTGCGGTGCTAAAGATAACATGAACGCCCTATTCCGTCGTTGTAACGTGATAAAAAGAAGTCCGGAAAAGCTTGCGGGAGATTTTTACGCTCTTGCACAGAAAGGCATTCGCGTTTCGCCCAGTCACGATTTTCAAATGTTTGGCAAGGATTATTATAAAGAATTATTTGCTCGCATAAGAGAAACAGGTGCAAAGCCGGGCTTATATCTTGAATGTTTCCAACTGCCTACTAAGGATTTTATTGATGAGATTTCCATAACATTTGACAATAAAAATACTATTTTAGAAATTTCTCCCATTAGTGGCAACGAGCAGCTTCGCAATGAAAACGGCAAGCATTTTTCCAATAATGATTTATATGAGACAGTAAAATATATTCTCGCCAAGAAAATATACATTCAACTTTATTATACTGTAAATGTTGTGGGTGAAACAGAAGCACAATTTATGGATACTTATTTTCAAATCAAATATTTGCATTTAGCTTTTAAATTGCGTGATATATTCTACCAGCGCATTGTACTTGATCCTTTAGCAGGCATGCGTAATTGGGATAATTTTAAATCGAGCTACAATACTTTTATGGACTACTACAACTATTGTCTTATTCCTCAAGCAGAAGATGATCCGCA
>JAEIGA010019805.1_pt1 | contig 10253 bp, 7 predicted proteins | sample 9270691 | NCBI WGS metagenome assembly JAEIGA01 (sample SAMN17057246, study PRJNA624740) | gut metagenome | biome: biome; isolation source: fecal sample | host: Bos grunniens | place: China: Xizang | collected 2019
CAAGGTCATCCTCAATGCACCGTTGAGAGATCCGATAGAATACGAGATAATAGGATATAAGATATCCCTCCGTCGTGAAGAGGCTGCAAAGATAGAGGTGATCAGTGAGACAGAGGCAAAGCAGATGCGGTCTTCGCGTGAGGATCTCCCTGCCCTGGAAGCCGGAGATTCATGGCTCGAAAACGAAATGTCGTCTTTGGCGGCTGAGCGCCGCAAGACGATAAAGGTAGCTCTGGTGGGCAACCCGAACTGCGGAAAGACATCGCTTTTTAATATGGCTTCCGGAGGACACGAGCATGTGGGAAACTACAGCGGAGTGACTGTGGATGCAAAGGAGGGGACATTTGAATATGGCGGATATAAGTTCCTTCTGGTGGACCTTCCGGGAACTTATTCCCTTTCAGCATACAGCCCTGAAGAACTGTATGTAAGGAAGAATCTTCTCGAGGATCTTCCTGACATCGTCGTGAATGTGGTAGATGCATCTAACCTGCAGCGTAATCTTTACCTGACCACTCAGCTCATAGACATGAACCTGCGCGTCGTGATGGCTCTGAACATGTATGACGAGTTGAACGCAAAGGGTGATAAGCTTGATATACGTCAGTTGGGTTATCTCCTGGGTATGCCGATAGTCCCTACTGTCAGCCGTACAGGTGAAGGTATTGAGAAACTTTTCGATACGGTTATCCAGGTGTACGAAAAGAGTGACCCGCATCTGTCGCGTCACATCCATATCAATCATGGGACAGAACTGGAACAGAGCATAGACCGCATCAAGAAGCTTCTGAAGAAGAATACTGACATCAGATATAAATATTCTACCAGATACCTCGCGATCAAATATCTTGAAAATGACAAGGAGATTGAGACTGTAGTAGAGAATCTGCCGAATCGTGATGAGATAATCGCTGCCCGTTTTGAAGAGAATTCAAGGATACGCGGACTCATGGATGCCGGTCTGGAATCCTCTCTGGTGGATGCGAAATATGCATTCGTGCAAGGTGCACTGGCCGAGACATACGAACCTTATAAAGGGAAAAGGCGCAGGAATACCATCACAGACAAGATAGATGCAGTAGTGACAAACAGATGGGCGGCTTTCCCGATCTTCTTCCTGCTGTTGTACATGGTGTTCAGCGGCACATTCGTCATAGGTGAATATCCTATGATGTGGATCGAATGGATTGTCGAGAAGTTTGGTGCCTTTGTGTCTTCCATGATGGCGGACGGCTGGCTGAAGGACCTTATTGTCGACGGTGTGATAAGCGGTGTCGGCAGTGTCCTGGTCTTCCTGCCTAACATACTTATATTGTATCTGTTCATCTCCCTGCTGGAGGATTCAGGATACATGGCTCGTGCTGCCTTCATCATGGACAGACTGATGCATAAGATGGGACTTCACGGAAAGTCATTCATACCTATGATCATGGGATTCGGCTGCAACGTGCCGGCTGTGATGGCCACAAGGACCATCGAAAGCCGCAAGAGCCGTATCATCACCATGCTCATTATACCGCTCATGTCCTGTGCAGGACGAATGCCTGTATATATTCTGATAGCCGGAGCATTCTTCTCCCGCCATGCCGGACTTGTGCTTCTCGGACTATATGCTCTGGGCATCATTCTGGCTGTAATCGCCGCCAAGGTCATGAGCCGCTTCTTCAAGGATGATGACCTGCCTTTCGTAATGGAGCTTCCTCCTTACCGCATACCTACGGCAAAGTCCATCTTCCGTCATACATGGGAGAAGGGCCGTCAGTACCTTCAGAAGATGAGCGGAGTGATTCTGCTCTGTTCGATGATAATCTGGTTCCTGGGCTATTTCCCTAATCATGATGCGTATGCTACAGTTCAGGAGCAGCAGGAACATTCATTCATAGGCTATGTCGGCAAGGCTATGGAGCCTGCGCTCGAACCTCTGGGATTTGACTGGAGGATGGGAGTGGGAATCGTTGCCGGTGTCGGTGCCAAGGAGTTGGTTGTCAGTACATTGGGTGTTATGTATGCTGATGAAGGAACTCTTCAGGATGCGCTTGCCAACTCCATTACTCCTGCCGGAGCTCTTGCATATATGGTGTTCATCCTTCTCTATTTCCCATGTATCGCCACATTCGTAGCCATCAAGAATGAGGGAGGAGGATGGAAGTGGGCCATAATCACTGCCGTCTATACCATCGTCCTGGCATGGGTGGCTGCCTTCATCACATTCAATATAGCTTCGCTTCTTTTATAGTCAGCTCAGTCTTCTTGGAAGCCTGAGCAGGATCGCTACGATTGCAAATGCACCCATTACGAACGGATAGTACAGATATCCTATGATCGAAATGGAGGATATCCCTGCAAGTCCTGCTGCCATAAGCAGCTGGGCTCCGTATGGAATGAGTCCTTGAATCAGGCAGGAGAATGTATCCAGGATACTTGCAACCTTGCGTGAATCAAGCCCGAATCTGGTGCTTATGTCCTTAGCGATCTGTCCTGTCGTGATGATTGCGATGGTGTTGTTTGCCGTACAGATGTTGGCAAGCGATACAAGTCCTGCTATGCTGAATTCTGCACCTCTCTTGCCTTTAATGCGTCTGGTGAGGCCGTTTACAATGAAGTCGAGACCTCCGTTCACCTTTATCATTTCCAGCATTCCGCCTGCCAGCATGGTAACCATTATCAGGTCTCCCATTCCGCTGATTCCGCTTCCTATGGATGTCAGCCAGCTGCTCCATGTCAGGCTTCCGTTGATGAATCCTATCACAGCATTTACGATTATGCCGATGGTCAGGACTGCTGATACGTTGAGTCCAGATAGGGCAAGGCCTATTATAAGTACATATGGAACAAGCAGCGTCAGGTTTACTGGATTGCTTTCTGGGGTTGCCGAAACAGAGAGGCCGAGAAATACATATATGATGGTGACGATGACGGCTGCTGGTCCTACGATGCGGAAGTTTACCTTGAACTTGTCTGCCATCGAGCATCCTTGTGTCCTTGTCGCTGCAATTGTCGTGTCTGAAATGAATGAAAGATTGTCTCCGAAGAATGATCCTCCGACTATGATGGCAGTTATGAATGATGTGTGGGCCGCCAGATCTGGTCCCATGGCAGTCTCTTGAGCTATGCCGGCAGCGATCGGGACGAGGGCCACTATCGTGCCTACACTGGTACCTATGGCCATCGATATGAAACATGCGGCAAGGAACAGGCCTGCGTAGAGCAGGTTTCCGGGAAGGATTCGCAGGGCGAGATTGACGGTCGCGTCAATCGCCCCGATATCCTTCGCAGTGGATGCGAAGGAACCTGCCAGAACGAATATCCAGATCATGAGCAGGACATTCTTGTTGCCTGCACCTTCGGAGAACACAGCTATTCTCTCTTCCAAAGACTTGCCCCTGCATATCAGGACCGCGTATACCGAGGCCAGCAGGAAAGCTGCCGATATAGGTATCTTGTAGAAGTCATTTGCGATGATGCATGATATGAGATATATTCCGAGAAAAACGAAAAGCGGACTGAGTGCCAGCCAGCCGTTCATATGTCTTTTATCCATGTACAATTCATTTAGGTGGTGCAAAGATACGGAAAATACGGTTATCTTTGCGGAGATTTCTCGACAAGCTCGAAATGACCAAGGAAAGCTCGAAATGACCAAGGAAAGCTCAGAATAACAATGGCAAAGAATGAAGATATCATACAGGTACCGATGGGGGAGACTACAGTCCTTCTCCATACATGCTGTGCCCCATGTTCAAGTGCCATAATAGAAGCATTGCTGCAGAACGGTATAAGACCTGTCATCTATTACTGCAATCCTAACATCTATCCTCAGGAAGAATACGAAATCCGAAAGAACGAGTGTACAAGATATGCTCAATCGCTCGGTCTGGAGATCGTAGATGCTGACTATGACCATGATAACTGGCTTGAAGTTATGAAGGGAATGGAAAACGAGCCAGAAAGGGGAGGCAGATGTCTCAGATGCTTCAAGTTCCGTCTGTCGCGCACTGCGCAATATGCGCAGACGCGTGGAATAAAGGTCATCACCACTACGCTTGCCTCATCCCGATGGAAGTCTCTCGACCAGATCAATGAAGCCGGATATCAGGCCTGTGAGGGCCTGGACGTCGTATGGTGGGACCGTAACTGGAGAAAAGGCGGGCTCCAGGAGCGCCGCCTTCAGATCATTAAGGAATATGATTTCTACAACCAGCTCTATTGTGGTTGCGAGTTCAGCATGAGGAAAGATGATTAGAGTACGGGCCTGTCATTGTCCGAAACTCTTCTTCATTATAATACTGATGATTTTACTTCAACGACACAGTTTTCCTTTACCTGTGCAGGGATTTCGGCTTTTTCAAATGCAGATTCTTCGGATGCTTCGTTATCGGAAACCAGTATCATAAGGTCGTTGTCCATCGTCACCTTATATGAGGCTGCCCAGTCTTCACCATCGTTGTATTTTCCCGAGAGGATGTCATTCTCAAGGGTCCATGTTCCTCTGTAAAGACGGTATGCACCTTCTCCAATCTGCTGGTACAGTTCCATAGTCTTGTCGGATGCAAGGCTGAGGTAGATGTCACCATCTATCACCAGGCGCTGACTATGCCATTCTCCTGTAATCTGCTGCTCCAGCGTCAATTCAGTATTTCCTCCGTCCCCATTGCCATTTTCGTTTCCGTTCTCCGTTCCGTTTTCTGTTCCGTTTTCTGTTCCGTTTTCCGTTCCAGGTCCTATATTTTCCTTTTCGCCACAGGCAGCAAATATAAGAACTGCAGCAAGCATATATATGATCTTTTTCATATTCATTCCCACATTATTGATATTAGAATTACAACCAACCTCCGTTATCTGTTGCAAACGGTCTCGATACTATAGATATCTCGCGTGAGTAAGCCATCCCCCCGATACCGTTTTCCTTTTCAGGATCTTTGCCGACCGACGCACTGAGGAGGATCTTGCCGGCTCCTGCCTTTGTGCACTCTATCTCAAGGTATCCATCCTTGATTACAGGAGTTGTCTTTGGAGCGAGAGAAGAATTTGCGGTCTCATCCATGGTTACAGTATAATCCGCGGATGGATTGCAGTACTTGCTCAAGTCTATTCTTGCTGTCTCTCCCATCGGAACCATCACAGACGGAGTACCTTCTATGGCCATGAGGAATTTCCAGGCATCTACAGCTCCTGTACCCATCTTTCTGTACCATTGGTTCAGCTGTATGTTGACATATGAATCGTTCTTTGCGTCATATACCTTCTTTGTGCCGCTTGAGAGATATTGATCGATGTCGTTCGTCGATGTGAGCAGTAATGAGGTAAGTTCCTGACGTGTGAATTTCTTTCCGAGCTTCATGGCATATGAGACGCCAAGAGCGACGACTCCGGATACGTGAGGACATGCCATCGAAGTACCGTACATATAGACATAGTTCTTGCTCTTCTTTCCATTGGTGTCAAGTCCGTATGACGGAACTGCATTAGAAGCCAATGATGAGCCTGTAGACAGGATCAGAGCAGTATGGTCTTCTCCCTTGCCTTTGATTTCACCTCCCGGTGCAGCGATGTTGCATCCCGGACCATAGTTGGTGTATCCGCCGGGAAGCATATCGTATCCTAATGCAGTCACTGATATAATATCTGAAAAGGCTCCAGGATAAAGAGAATATGGATAACTCTGGTTTCCTGCAGAGAAGATAGCTATGTTACCCTCCAATGACTCATGGTTGCTGTTGAGCGGATCGAGGAAATATTTAAGTGCGGCAACCTCCAGTGGCGCTCTTGAAATGTATGCCTCGTCATCAGTCATTATTTCAGGAGTTCCGTATGAGCATTGCGCTATGCAGGCTCCGTTGTCAGCGGCGTAGATGAATGCGGCGGCATTCTGAGCGTCGCCGGCTGCAATGCCTTGCACTATCTGGCATGACATCAGCCTCACGCCGTCTCCAGCTCCAGTTCCGCCCGCTATGGAGCTTACACCCTTATTGTTGTTGTTTGTCGCCGCAATGGTGCCTGCTACGTGTGTGCCATGTCCGCTTCCGTCTTTAGGAGTCACGGCAGAATTCTGTATTGCCTCGAACCTGCCTCCGTTATAAAGCTTGTCATTGACATTCCCCTCGTTAATTGCAAAGCAGCCTACGAAGTTGAATCCATACTTGTCGTCGATGAATCCGTTTCCGTCGTCATCCACTCCAGATGTACCGTTTATTTCCTCCTCGTTTCTCCATAAGTTGTTCTTCAGGTCTTCATGCATTGTATCCACGCCATCATCGATGACTGCCACGATTACGCTCGGATCGCCACCTGTCAGCCTCCATGCGTCCTTCACTCCCGCATCGGCACCAGGGACAGCTTCTTCTGCTATGGTTCCGTCATTCATGAGATTCCATTGCCATATGTTATGAGGATCATTGAAAGGCATGGCAGATTCCGTCTCCTGAGTTGCCTTGGTGATGATCTCATCTTCAAACGAGAAGACTGCTTCCTCCTTAATTGTCATTATACGCTTGTTGTATTGAATGGAACGTATCTTAGGGGATGCAGCCAGCTTTTCTGCAACGACAGAAGGCTTGATGTCATTGTCTATGCCGACGGCGTACCACTGGTGGAGCCCGTATTTGCGTGCTACATCCATATTCTTAGGGCGAGCCGGTATAGCTGGCATGAATCCTTTCACATCCATTCCTGTGAAGAGCTCGTCGTAAACATCATTCAGACGTCCCTCCTCAATGGCTGCAACAGTATTTGCGTCCAGTTTGACCAGAATGCTTCCTGGTATTATTTCTCCTTTGTCTCCGCCGACGAGTTTGGCAGCAAGAGTGTTCCGGCTGATGGGCTCAGATCCGTTTTCATTGAATTCCTTTACGCATGATGTAGCTGCCATCGCAAGCATAGCCATAAAGGGGATAATCATTCGTATATTCATGGTAATCATTGATTTTCGTTATCTGGACAGGGCTTCTTTCAACTGCTCGTCATATCTGAGGCGCACCTGTACTCCTGCCTCCTGGAACCAGTATCGTGTGACGAGTTCTTCCTCGATGAACGGAATTATCTCATCCTTCTTCAGTCTGAGGAACTGTTCCTTTTCCATATCAAGTGCCTTCTCGAGCGCCTTCAGCTCCTCCTGCATGGTGTCGGCCAGTCCGTCCTTTTCCAGTTCCTTCTTCATCTGGTCATACAAGGTCCTGGCACTGCTCCGGTAGTCAAATTCCTGAGTCTTTGCAAACTTTACGAAATCCTCCCATTCCGAATCGCTGAGATGATAATCCTCTACTGCAGGCAGGCTCTCATTCCTACGCGAATACTCAATCGCATATTGGTCAATGACGCCTCCGAGCACGAGCGCATATACAAGTCTGCTGTACTCCTTCGGTTCTATCTTTACATCAGGAGTGATTCCGCCTCCGTCCCTTACAATACGTCCCGATGCAGTCTTGAACTCTCTGGTCAGAGAGTCGGGGATATGGCCCACGCTGCCGTCCTCGTTGCGGCGGCTATAGTCGATGGCCTGAACGCATCGGCCGCTTGGCGTGTAATATTTGGCGGTCGTAACCTTCATCTGTCCGTTGTATGGCAGAGGTCTGATTGACTGGACAAGTCCCTTTCCATAGCTTCTGGTGCCCATTACAATACCTCTGTCATGGTCCTGGAGAGCTCCGGCGACAATTTCCGATGCCGATGCCGAGCCACCGTCAATCAGCACCACTACAGGCATCGCGGTGTCTACAGGGTCCAGCGATGTGCGGTACTCTCTCAGCGAGTTCTCCGTATTGCCTTTCGATGATACCGCAAGGGTACCCTTTGGAACGAAGATGGATATTATGTTCACTGCCTCGCCCATCAGTCCGCCGCCGTTTCCGCGGAGATCGAGGACGAACTTCTTCATCCCTCTGTTCTTCAGGTCAATGAACCTTTCCCTTACCTCAGCCCCTACGTTTTCTGTGAATCCTCCCAGCAGGAGATAACCTGTGGTGTCATTTATCATGTCTGCATACTGCACGTCCGGAAGGTGTATCCTTTCCCTGAGTACAGGTACATCTACGGTATCTCCGGTACGGGCCTTCTTTACCTTGAACACTACGGTTGTGCCCGGTTTTCCCTTCATTCTGTCCGTGCTCTCCTTGATCTCGAGGTCTTTGGTCAGGACTCCGTCAATAGATATGATTTCATCTCCACACACGAGTCCTGATTTGCTTGCAGGCGAGTCTGCGTATGGTTCGTTGATTATTACATTGCTTCCTTTCGGCTTGTGGATGATGGCTCCGATGCCGCCGTAAGTGTTCGACAGCATCATCCTGAGGTCCTCATTCTCCTCTTCAGGAATATAGATGGTGTATGGGTCGAGCTCCTCAAGCATGGCATCCACTCCTGCCCTCATTATCCTGTCGACCGGCAGGGAGTCCACGTATGAGCTGTTGAGTTCCTTCACCAGTGCATTATGTATCTCAGTCCATTGTCCCAGACGGAAGCCTTTGGACTGTCCGGCTGCCGTCGTAACAGCAAAAACGGCAGCTGCTATCATTAAAAGTCTCTTCATTTCCTACTATATAACAACTTACAAAAATACGAATTATTTTCATACCTTTGCGGCCGTCATAAAAGAAGATATATGAAAATAGTTTTTGCTACAGGCAACACCGGCAAGCTGCGTGAGGCGTCAGAGATTCTTGGGGAGGGATTCGAACTCGTCTCCCTCAAGGATGTGGGTATCTTGGAGGATATTCCTGAGACTGGTAATACATTAAGAGCCAATTCGTTGCAGAAGGCTCAATATCTATATGAGAGGTTGGGATGTAACTGTTTTGCAGATGATACAGGACTTGAAGTAGATGCTCTCGGAGGTGCTCCGGGAGTCTATACCGCAAGGTATGCAGGAGATGACAAGGACTTCAATAAGAACATGGATAAGGTCCTGTATGAACTCTCTGCGTTGGAAACGTCTGCACATATGGCTGAAGGTGTAGGCCTGAAGGTGAAGAAGGTCTCACGTCGCGCCCGTTTCAAGAGCGTTGTCACCCTTATCGTAGACGGTAAGATAAAGATGTTCGAGGGTACTCTGGAAGGAGAAATCAGCCGTGAGAAATCAGGTAACGGAGGGTTCGGATACGATCCCATCTTCATTGCCGATGAATTCCCCGGCCAGACCCTTGCCGATATATCGGAAGAAGAAAAGAACGCCATATCTCACAGAGGAAAGGCACTCCGCGCCATGGCGGCATGGCTTCATGATAATGCCTGATGAAGTAAGCTTATGACAGTAAATACCGAGCTGATAGTCCTGCATACCACCAAGTTCGGTGAGAATTCGATAGTCGTCCATACCCTCAGTCGAGCTTATGGACGGCGCAGTTTTCTTGTGCGTGGCGCAGGGAAGAAATCCGGTATGTCGCTTTTTCTGCCTTTGACATTGCTTGAGGCTGATATTGTCGAGACGACGAAATCAAATCTGTATACCGCAAGAAATCTTGTAGCAAGGCATCCGCTTCTCGGCATAAGGAATAATATCTACAAGAACACCATTACCATGTTCATGAGCGAGGTCCTTTTCCGTGTACTCAAGGAGGGAGTGTATGAGCATGGGATATATGAGTGGTGCGAACGTACAATCCTGCTGCTGGATGCAGTGAAGTCGGACTTCAGCAATTTCCATATAAGGTTTCTTCTGGAACTTGCAGTCAATCTCGGATTCAGTCCGGAATGTGTTGATCTTCAGCCTTTTGTCGGTAATCATTATCCTGTGGTGGAACAGTTCATGTCTCAGCCGTTTGCGGAATCGATGCTGATTCCGCTCAACGGCACGACAAGAAACGAAATAGCGGAGGAACTCCTCCGCTATTTGGAATTTCACACAGAGTCAGCTGTGAACATCAACTCCCTGAAAGTCCTTCACGACCTCTTTGTCTGATTCCGCATGCCTGCATTTCAGACTTCCGGCCAGATGTAGACCTTGTCGCTGCGGCGCAGGCGGGTCTCTTCGATGGCGCGGCAGGCAACTTCGTTGCAGCCGTCGCCGCAGAGGCTGAGAGCCTCCTCGCGTGCGCCTGGCACCACCTTGCTCCAGTCTATAGGAATAGAGCAGTAAACGCCCTTTCCCGCTTCCTGTACAGGCTTGAGGTCTACACGGATTTCAGGTACAGTGTATTCCACGCATCCTGATGTCGGTCCTATGATGAGTATCTTGTCTCCGACCTTGAGGGAATATGATTCTACAAGGATTTCTGCTACACCGAGCTTTCCAAACCAGTTGGTGATCTTTCCGCAATATG
>JAEIGA010019806.1_pt1 | contig 10253 bp, 10 predicted proteins | sample 9270691 | NCBI WGS metagenome assembly JAEIGA01 (sample SAMN17057246, study PRJNA624740) | gut metagenome | biome: biome; isolation source: fecal sample | host: Bos grunniens | place: China: Xizang | collected 2019
CCGCTGCGCCGGTCAGAGCGAAGGCTACCAGTTCGACCTGGGCGGCCAGATGGCAGAACTCCGGGGCGGCGTTGCAAAGCTGGTGGGCACCGAGACCATCGCCTGCTCCGCTTCCAATATGTGGACCTGCCTGTGCAACACCATCTCCTGGGGCATCCCCGAGGAAGAGGCTGTCCGTGCCGCTACCTACAACCCCGCCAAGGCCATCGGCGCTGACAAGCTGGTTGGCACCATCGAAGAAGGCAAGGTTGCCGACTTCCTGGTCGTGGCCCCCGACTACAGCGCCAAGCGTGTCTTCCTGGCAGGCAAGGAAATCTGATACACACACCAAAACCCCGTTTACCGGAACCGGTAAACGGGGTTCTAGCTTATCACAAAAGCCTCGCAGAGTTCGCCGCTTTTGCGGCGAATAACGTTATCATCATTTTCGACCGCGGCGTGTACGTGGGCGAAAATACCTCTCAGGCTGCAAGTGTGGAATTTGTTCGCAATAAGCGAACAAATTATGCGCGCAGCAGACTGCAAAATACCGGCAAAAAGCCCCGAAGGGGGTTTTCGCCAAACTGAATCCCCGTTTGCCGGAACCGGTAAACGGGGGAGCTTTTTATTCTCCAAAGCACAGCTTCTTCAGCACAGGAGACAGGGGCCTGCGCAGCAGGGCGATGATCTTGCCGGTGACGATGGCAGTGATGACCGTGCCTTCCCGGATGCCGTCCAGCTTCCCCAGGAACACAAAGCACAGCACAATGCCGGCGCCCACCACAACGCAGTCCACAACGGTCTTCATGGTGGGGAAAGGTTTGTTCAGCTTCTTTGCGATGGCGGCGGTGAGTCCCTCCATGGGCATGGGCACCAGCTCTGCCTCCAGATACAGCAAAATGCCCAGGGCGATGAGCAAGATGCTCACTGCCAGCATTCCCAGTCTGCCCACATACCCCGGCAGAGCGAAGTCACCAATGACCAGCTTGGCAAAGTCCACAAAATAGCCAAAGAGCGTGGAAAACAGGATCTGCAGCAGATTGATGATCTGAAAGTCCCTGCGCAGGATCAGAACCTGCAGGACAATATAGCTGCAGAACACCGCGGTAACGCAGGTGCCCAGCTGTGCATGAATGATCCGGCTGATCACATAAGGCAGGGAATTGACCGGGGACACGCCCAGGTCACTGTTGACGGAAACCGCCACACCGAAGGCCAGCAGCAGAAGGCCCAGGCAGTATACCCCAATCCGGATCACAAACTGTACCGGTGTGCTTTTTTTCATAAGGATCTCTTCTTTCCAATGTAATGCGTTCCCTTAGAATATCACAAGTCAAAGACATTTGTCAATGGTGTATGGATATCGAAAAACCGCCCGGATTTCTCCGGGCGGTTGCATTTCTGATTCCTTTGCCGTTTCTCCGTGTGCGCGGCTTATGCGTCACTCTTTTTCGCTGCCATCCATGATGTTGAGCATTTTCACAACGTTGGCAGTCCACTCGTCCTGGTTTGCCTTTGCCTCCAGGAACGGACGGATCAGATCCGGGACCAGCCACTCGCCCACGATCAGGGCACCCAGGCACATGACCTGCACATCATCGTGTTCCACGGCCTGGTGGGCACAGTGAACATCGTGAATGATAGAAGCGCGGATGCCGGGGATCTTATTGCAGGCTACGGAAGCACCTACGCCGGTGCCGCAGAACATAATGGCCTTTTCAGCCCGTCCATCCAGAATCGGCTGGCAGACAGCCTTGGCGACTCCGGGGAAATAGGTCTTTTCGCTGTCATCGTGGCAGCCGTTATCGATGATCTCATATCCCCACTGCTTCATGAGTTCGATCATTTTCAGCTTCAGCCGATAGCCGCAGTGATCACTTCCTACAGATACTACCATTATTCTTTCTCCTTATCATTCAGTTTTTGCAACAGCCTTGCCCAGGTATGCTTCCCGGACCTTGGGATCTTTCAGCAGCTCCCGGGAGGGGCCCTCCGCGGTAATGGTACCCCGGTCCAGGATATAGGCCCGGTTGGATACTTTCAGCGCGAGCCGCGCGTTCTGTTCCACCATCAGGATAGGCACACCGGTCTTGTTGATCTCCACGATCTTTTCAAAGAGTTCTTCGATTACGATGGGCGCCAGACCCATACTGGGCTCGTCCAGCATCAGCAGTTTGGGCTTGCCCATCAGCGCGCGGCCGATGGCCAGCATCTGCTGCTCGCCGCCGCTCATACTCCATGCCAGCTGCTTGCGCCGTTCCTTCAGACGGGGGAACAGGTCGAAGACCATTTCCATCTCCTGGCTGTTATCGCCGGGGCTCAGCCGAAGGCCTTTGCTTGCCACCGTGCCCACCAGAAGGTTCTCTTCCACCGTCAGGCCGGGGAAAACATGGCGGCCTTCCGGAACCTGCAGCAAACCCATCAGCGCGATTTTTGCCGCCTTCATCCGGAGGATCTCTTTTCCTTCAAAGGTGATGCTGCCGCCGGTATTCACCGTACCGGAAATACTGTTCAGCAGCGTTGTTTTGCCCGCGCCGTTTGCGCCGATCAGCGCAACCATTTCACCGGCACCGACTTCCAGACTGATGGAATGAAGGGCTTCGATGCTGCCGTACCGGGCAGTCAGATTTTCAATCTTCAGCATCGTCGTCGCCTCCTCCCAGGTATGCACGGATAACTTCTTCGTTGTTCTGAATTTCAGCGGGGGTTCCGGTGGCGATCTGATGACCAAAGTTCAGAACCGTAATCCGGTCGCAGATGCTCATGACCAGTTCCATGGAATGCTCAATCAGCAGAACACCGATATCCTTGCTGACTGCGTACCGGATCAGATCGGAAACATACTGGGTCTCCCGGTTGTTCAGACCCGCTGCCGGTTCATCCAGCAGGATCACCTCCGGGTGGCTCAGCAGAACGCGAACCACTTCCAGCAGCTTCTGCTGGCCGTAGGACAGCTTGCTCAGGGGATCGTCAATATTGATGTGCTCCAGTCCGGCGCAGGCCAGCAGTTCCGGCAGTTCCTTTTCCAGATCCGGCTTTTTTCCGCCTTTCCGGCGGGCTGCCATATCGCTGCCCATGATGATGTTGGTCCGAACATCACACCGGTCCAGAAGGTGGGGATGCTGGAAGGTTCGGCCGATGCCCTGAATGGCCCGGCGGAAGGTCTGCTCTTTGGAGATATCCTTTCCCAGGAACACAACGCTGCCCCGGTCTGCCTTGTAGACACCGGTAATCAGGTTGATCAGTGTGGTCTTGCCTGCGCCGTTGGGGCCGATCAGGCCAAGAACTTCTCCGCCATGGATCTCCAGGCAGATCTCTTTGGCAGCCACGACACCGCCGAAATTCTTGCAGATATCATTCAGAACCAGCTTTGGACTTTTTGCGTTCACACAGCCACTCATAAAGCGCCTTACCTCCTCCCAGGATGCCTTCCGGCTGGAAGATCATCAGAACAATGACACCCAAACCGTAAATAAACTGCATATAGTCCTGCAGGACACGGAAACCCTCCTGCAGCAGGGTAATCACAGCGGTACCGATCAGCGCGCCGACGGGAGATGTGGTACCGCCGATCATGATCATGATCAGGTAGATCGTGGACTGATTGTAAGTAAAGCTCTGGTAGCTGAGATAGCCGGAAAGGGATGCATACAGCGCGCCTGCCGCGCCGCACAGGGCACCGGAGATGGCAAAGGCAATGGACTTTGTCAGCAGTGCGTTGATGCCCATGGAATCCGCTGCCATTTCATTATCCCGGATGGCCATAAAGGCACGGCCCAGAGAGGAACGGAACAGCATCTGGATCAGCAGGGTTGCCGCAATACAGACCACCAGGATGATATAGAATTTGCTCTGCTCCGTTGTGGCAGCCCATCCGAAGAGTTTAAAGGTGGGAACACCCTTCATGCCCACCGCACCGCCGGAAAACGCTTCCCAGTTGATGAACACACCGTTCAGGATCGTCATCAGGCCGATGGATGCGAAGGTGAAGTAATAGGCACGGAGCCGGAAGAAGGCAAAGCCCAGAACGAATGCCACAATCGCGGTACCGATCACTGCCACCAGGAAGGCAGTGATGCTGCCGCCGGAAGTCTTGGTCAGGATATTACCGGCCAGATAAGCGCCGACGCCCCACAAGCCCGCCTGGGCAAAGGAGTTCTGGCCGCACAGACCCAGCAGAACATAGACACTCAAAACACACAGGTAAGAGATCATGGCCACGCTGATAACGTGGGTCGTATAAACGGAAGAAAGGAACGGCATAACCGCCATCACTGCCACCGCAGCAATTGCCGCAGCCACGGTCAGATGCTTTTTGTTTTTCAGATTCAGCATACCGCGACCTCCTTATGCCTTTTCCTGGATTTTGGCCTGGAACAGGCCCTTGGGGCGGAACATCAGGAAAATGATCAGCACCACATAGATCAGAACCAGCTGGTAAGTAGAAGAAATGTACGCACCGCCAAACTGTTCCACCAGACCCACGATGAGTCCGCCGATAATGGCACCGGGAACGCTGCCAAATCCACCGATGACGATGGCGGCGAAGGCTTTGGAGCCGGCAGTTGCGCCCATGGTATTGTTCAGGAAGAAAATCGGTGCCAGAAGGCCGCCGCAGATACCGGTAATGGCGGCACTCAGGGCAAAGGTAATGCCAATGGACACCACCACAGGAATGCCCACCAGAGAGGACATATACTGATCCTGCGCAGTGGCCTGCATGATATTTCCGATAAAGGTTTTCTCAAGCAGCAGGTACACCAGCAGCATCATCAGCAATGCAATGCCGATAATGGCAACATACTGCCACTGGATGGTTGCGCCGGCAACGGTGCCTGCGCCGTCCTTGACCTTGTCCAAGGTCAGGGGAATGGGGCCCCAGATCAGGCGGGCACCCTCTTTCAGCACAATGGAAGCACCCATCGCGCTGACGATAATTGCCTTGGGCTGGGCTCCGCGAAGCGCCCAATAGGAGGTACGCATAAAAATGACACCCACAACACCCATACAGATGGATGCCAGGATCAAAGACACAACAATGTTCAGCCCCAGAAGCTGATTAAAGGTATAGGCGAAATATCCGCCAAACATCAGGAAGTCGCCCTGGGCAAAGTTCATAATGCCCACAGTCCGGAAGATCAGCACCATACCCATGGCGATCAGGCCATAGATGATACCAACGGCGATTCCCGACACGAGTAACTGTACGACCATATTGACTCCTTTTCTGCCGGTTCTCCGGCGTTTCAGGGTTCTTCTCAGAAGGAGTGGACATTTTCATGTCCACTCCTTCCTAAAATATCGGGTATCGGAAAATTATTCGGTAACGATTTCTTCGATGATGGTGGGATCACCGTCAATGACCTGAACGATCAGACCGCCGGTGCCGCAGTTGCCGCGGGTGCTGCAGTTGTAGGTGGTGATGGCGCCTTCATAGCTGGTCAGAGTCAGCATAGCGTCACGGACAGCAGCGCGGTCGGTGGTGCCGGCAGCTTCGATAGCGGCGCAGATGACGTAAATGTGGTCACGGATCTGGGCAGCAGCCTTAGCGCAGTCTTCCTTGTAGGTCTCTTCGTACTTCTTGGAGAAAGCGGCACCCATCTCATTGGGAGTATTGGGAACCCATGCGGTAACGGAGTAAGCACCGTTGATGGCCTCGCCTGCCAGGCTGACAGTAACGGGGTCGCCGAATGCGTTGGAGCCGAACACGGGCTGCTCGATGCCCATGTCACGGGCCTGCTGGATCAGGATGGCAGCTTCGGTCTGCAGGCAAGCAACGACCAGAGCGTCGGAATTGTTTGCAGCAGCCTGAGTCAGCTGAGCGGTGAAGTCCTTGGTGCCGTTGGTGAAGGACAGAACTTCGTCAACAGAACCGCCGACAGCTTCGATACCGGCCTTGAACAGCTTAGCCTGGTCGGAGGAAGCGGTTTCGGTGTCATGGATGATGGTGAAGGTCTTGGCGCCGGTCTTTTCAACGGCGTACTTCATCAGAGATGCGCAGAGGTTGGAGTCACAGGTTCTCAGCTGGAACATCCACTCGCTTGCTTCGCAGGTAGCCTGCAGGGTGGGGCTGGAGCCCTGGGTGGTGGTGGGGATCTTTGCGGACTCAACGGAGCCGGCGATGGCGATGTTGTCGTTGGAGTTGTCGGAACCGATGATGGCAACGATGTCCTTGTCAGCTGCCAGCTTCAGATAAGCGTTGGTAGCGCCGACGTCGGTACCGGTGGTGTCCTGAACCTCAATGGCGATCTTCTTGCCCAGAACGCCGCCTGCAGCATTGATCTCTTCCACGACCAGTGCCAGAGCGTTGGTGGCATAGCTGCCTTCGGTTGCGCGGTCGCCGCTCAGGGGAACAGTCAGACCGATCTTGATGACATCGCTGTCAGCCTTGCCGCCACAGGCAGTGAGCAGAGAGCAGAGCATGCAGATTGCCAGCAGCATGGTGAAAATTCTCTTTTTCATTGTATATTCCTCCATTTTTGTTTTGAGAAAACGTTTACTTTCCGAAATAAAAAAATATATATTCTCAGAAAATAGTTTTAAAAATACATAAATTCGAGAATATACGGATTTTCTTGTTTGAGTATACGTTTTCTTTATGTCTATATAATACATAATTCCGCCGCCTGTGTCAACAAAAGAACCTTCCGCCTTTTCAATTTCAGCGTTTATGCTATTTTTCTTTCTTTTATTTTGTTAATTATGCAAAGGCGCTACTTTCCCTGTATCTGTGACGTACACAAATAACGCAATTTCGTCTTGCTTTTCTTTCTGTTTCCGTGTACAATTCAAGATGTAAACCTTTTCTCAAAGAAATTTCCGAGGTGATCCGCGATGTCCAATCCAACGATCAAAGACGTCGCCCGTGAAGCCGGTGTATCCATCGCAACGGTTTCCCGGGTACTGAACAACAAGAGCACCGTTGCTCCCGATCTGGCCGCGAAAGTGAATCAGGCTGTGGAACAGCTGGGTTACCATCCTAACTCCATTGCGCGAACTTTGAAAAACGACAGTTCCAAAACCATCGGCTTCGTCGTATCGGACATCTCCAACGACTTTTTCACCCGTATGGCCCGGGGTGTGGAAGACGTGCTGAATCAGCAGGGTTACAGCCTTTTTGTCTGCTCCACGGACTCTACCCAGCTGCGGGAAGAACAGTGTCTTTCCCTTCTGCGGGAGAAGCAGGTAGACGGCCTGATCATCAATACCAGCGGCAAGAACGACGAGCTGATCGCCCAGATCAGCCGCCAGGTTCCCATCGCCCTTTTCGGCAGAAAAATCTCCTGTGCGGATTTCACCGGTGACTTTGTGGACAACGACAATTTCTCCGGCACCCAGGAACTGACCCGGCACCTGATCAGCTTGGGACACCGGAAAATCGGTCTGGTCTCCGGCCAGATGTATGTTTCTTCCGCCCGGGAACGTTTCGCCGGTTTCCAGAGCGCCATGCGGGAGATCGGTGTGACTGTGGATGATCAGTATCCCTACCTGTACAAAGGCAGTTTCAACCGGATCTCCTCCGGTGCTGACGGCACCAAATATTTATACGAACGCGGCGCTACCGCCGTGATCTCCGCCAACAACGTTCTGGCCCTGGGTGCGCTTCAGTTCTGCCACAGCGCCAAGATCCGTGTCCCGGAAGATTTGTCCCTGTGCAGCTTCGGCACCATCGCCAACCACGAACTTCTCTCCGTTCAGCCCACTTATGCCGAGCAGGCACCTGCTTCCATGGGCGCCCGGCTGGCGGAGCTGATCATCGAACGGATCGAAGCGAAGAATCAGCTAACAAACCGGGAACTGCGGTTTTCCACCAATCTGATCACCGGAAACGGCACCAGCAAACCCAGAGAGGAGCATACACCATGACGATCCCCTGCCTTGATCTGCGTGACGGCCGTTCCCTCCCCATGCTGGGACTGGGTGTGTATAAGATCACTGAGCAGCACCGGATGGATCAGTCCGTTTCCTGGGCTCTGGAAGCCGGCTACCGTTTGTTTGACACGGCGCAGATGTACGGAAACGAAGCCCTTCTCGGCAATTCCCTCTCCTCCTGCAGCATTGACCGCGGCAGTTATTTTCTCACCGGCAAACTGGAACCCTCCAACAGCGCTGACCCGGTCACCGCTCTGAAGAAAAGTCTGGATGCCCTGAAAACCGATTATCTGGATCTGTTTCTGATCCATTGGCCCGGCCAGCAGCAGGAACGTCTGATTTGGGTCTGGCAGCAGCTGGAAGAGCTCCATGGTCAGGGGCTGATCCGCTCTCTTGGCCTTTCCAACTGCACCGAAAAGCATCTGCACTGGATCATGGATTCCTGCAGCATCGCCCCCGCCGTGCATCAGGTGGAACACAGTCCGCTGCTGCATGAAACCGACCTGTACAGCCTCTGCCGGGAATATGACATCCGGCTTCAGGCCTGGGCTCCTCTGATGCGGGGCAATCTGGATAACCCGGCCATCGCCGAAATCGCCCGGCGTTACGGAAAGACCTCCGCGCAGGTCATATTGCGGTGGAACATCCAGCACGGATTCTCAGCGGTTCCCAAATCCGTCCATCGGGAGCGCATCTTCGAAAATGCCAACATCTTCGATTTCCGGCTGAGCCGGGATGATATGGCTGCCCTGGATGGCATGCACATCGGCAAGCGAACAGGAAAAGATCCTTACAGCTACGATTATTGAGTTTTTCTCCGTATCCGTTTCCCGTTAAAATTCCCATCAGCGACTGCCGCATTTTCATTCTGCGGCAGTCGTTTTTTGCAGTAAAAACCTCCCGGGGTATTGCACCCCGGGAGGTCATTTCTTTATGGGATCAACAGGTCAGAAAAACGTTTCTTTGTTTGTCGGTCTGCTCTCCGGATATCTTCCTTACATGGCTGCAAGCACCGCATCCCTGTCGGGAATGCTGGGAATTCCACCGAAACGTTCCGTGGACAGGCTGGCAGCTGTTGCGGCAAACTTTCCGATATAGGCAAGATCCGATTCCGTCAGCTCCCCGATGGGCTTTTCCAGTTCCAGCAGTCTTGCGACGGCGCTGCCGCCGAAAATATCTCCCGCGCCGGTGGTATCCACAGGATGCACCCTGGGGCACTCCGCCCGGAAGGCTGCATTTTTTGTTTTCAGCAAGGCACCGTCAGGACCCAGCGTCACCATCGCCAGGGATACGCCGAACTCCTGCAGCAGCTTGTCCGCACCTTCCTCCGGAGTACAGCTCCACAGGAACTCCACCTCATTGTCACTGATCTTCACCACATCTGCCTGGTGCAGGCTCCAGAGCATCTGCTCCCGGGCCGCATCCTCGCTTTTCCACAGAGGCATGCGCAGGTTCGGGTCACAGGTGATGAGCTTTCCCTGCTTTTTTGCATACGCAACCGCTTTTTGGGTCGCACTGCGGACAGGCTCATCCGTCAGGCTCAGGGTGCCGAAATGGAACACTCCGGCATTCTCTATCAGGGATTTGTCGATTTCTTCCCAGGTAAGCTGGGTGTCCGCGCCGGGCTTTCTGGCAAAGGAGAAGGAACGGTCACCGCTTTCGTCAAAGGTAACGAAGGCCAGGGTGGTAAATACGGAATCGTCCACAACAACCCCCTTCGTCTCAATGCCTGCACCGTTCAGGGTTTTCAGCAGAAGGTGGCCGAAGGTATCGTTGCCCACTTTTCCCAGAAACGCGGTTTTCTTGTCACAGGCGTTCAGGGCAGCCAGAAAATTTCCGGGAGCACCTCCGGGATTGGCAGCCAGGGTGGGATAACCGTCGGCGTCCGTGCTTTTGGCTGCAAAATCAATGAGCAGTTCGCCCAAAGCCACTACATCAAACATGGTTCGTCCTCCTGTTCAGTTCTTTGCTGTGGGATATTCGGTGCACAGCAGCCGATAAGGTGCCTCGTCCTCTTCAATGGCAGGGAAACGGCCCACGGGAGGGTTGAAGCGATTGTCGCAGGCATCATCATTGCACTGGCTCACTTCGCCCAGCAGCACATCGCCGGTACCGGGTTCCACCTCAAAATCGTGGTACAGATACTGCTGAATGAAAATGGACTCACCGGGTGTCAGGCGGATCTGGGTGCCGGCAGGAACGGTATAGGTCCGGCCGTCGGTATGGACGCACACATCAGATTCATAGTCAATGGATTCATCGGGATGGGAGTTGTAAACACGGATCAGCACATTGCCGCCGCCCCGGTTGATGATGTCCTCAGTCTTGAACCAATGGAAATGATTGGGAGAATACTGGCCTTCCTTCAGGTACAGCAGCTTTTCCGCATAGACCTTGGGGTA
>JAEIGA010019807.1_pt1 | contig 10252 bp, 11 predicted proteins | sample 9270691 | NCBI WGS metagenome assembly JAEIGA01 (sample SAMN17057246, study PRJNA624740) | gut metagenome | biome: biome; isolation source: fecal sample | host: Bos grunniens | place: China: Xizang | collected 2019
ACAATAGAAGAACTTTATTATAACTGCTATTACGTTTCTTTACACATTCCTGCAAACGAACAAACAAAGAATTCTATCAACTACGAACTTCTTTCAAAAATGCCAAAAGGTGCTTGCTTAGTAAACACTGCAAGAAAAGAAGTTATAAACGAAGCTGATATGGCTAAATTGTTAGCAGAACGTACAGATTTCAAATACGTTACTGACATAGCAGCAGGAAATAATGATGAATTAGCAGCATTTGCTCCTCGTTATTTTGCAACTCCTAAGAAAATGGGTGCACAAACAGCAGAAGCAAACTTAAATGCAGGTTTAGCAGCAGCTAATCAAATTGTTGATTTCATCAAAAACGGAGTAACAAAATTCCAAGTTAATAAATAGGATTTAAGATATTCCAAAACAAGTAAAGGTCGTCTAATTTTAATGATTAGACGGCCTTTATTTTTTCTTTGTTTTTTTGAAAAAAATCAAAGAAAAATTTAAAAAAAACAAAGAAAAAAAATATTTTTTCTTAGATTTGCAAAACCGAACGTTTAAATCGTTTTTTGCAATGAATTATTTAGAAAAATTATCCTTTGAACAAAAACAAATATACTACAAAGAGCTTTGTGAAATGATTTCCCCTGAAAGAGTTTCTCTTTTTGAGAAAGTAATAGAGGAAAGAACTGATATGCAATGTGTAGTAGTTGAAAATATATATCAATCACAAAATGCTTCTGCTGTTTTAAGAACGTGCGATTGTGTGGGCATTCAGCAAGTGCATGTTATAGAAAACAACAATACTTATCAGATAAATCCCGATGTTGCTTTGGGTTCAAGTCAATGGATCGACCTTCATCGTTACAATCGTAAGGAAAACAACACTCTTGATTGCATAAATAAACTCAAATCTCAGGGTTATAAAATTGTTGCAACGCTTCCTCATGAAAAAGATGTGTATTTGCCCGATTTGGACGTAAAAGAAAAAATGGCAATAGTCTTTGGTAATGAAGTTGAGGGACTTTCTTCGGATTTAATAGAGAATGCAGATATGTATATGAAAATTCCAATGTATGGATTTACAGAAAGTTTCAACATATCGGTCTCTGCTGCAATTTGTATGTATAATCTTACAGATAGATTAAGAAAAAGTGGCGTTGACTATCACCTTTCTGCCGACAGACGAATAGAAACTCTTATTAAATGGGCAAAACGCACTATTAGAAGAAGTGATATGATAGAAAAAGAATTAATGAAAAGATTGTTTTCAATAAAATGATAAAAGAATATAGTAAATACGTTTCAGAAAAACTAATGTTAAATGCAACAGATGTTGAAAATACAATTAAGTTAATAGAAGATGGTTGTACGGTTGCGTTTATTGCAAGATATAGAAAAGAATTGACAGGTGGTTTGGACGAGGTGAGAATCAATTCTATTGTAAATACTCTTAAAAAAGCTAAAACTTTTTTTGCTCGTAAAGAAGTTGTTCTTAATAGTATAGAAAGTCAAGGTTTATTAACCGAAGAATTAAAGGAAAAATTAGAAACAATAGAGAATATTACAGATTTAGAGGATTTTTATTTGCCTTATAAACCAAAAAGACGTACAAGAGCGACTATTGCTAAGGAAAGAGGGTTGGAAACTCTTGCATTGGCTATTGCTGGTGAAAGAAATATTTCTCTTGCCAACTTTACTGATAGTGAATTGCAAGGTGCGAGAGATATTGTTGCAGAATGGGTTAGCGAAAGTAGTGTATCGCGTCAAAAGATGCGTAATTATTTCAAGAGAAATGCCGTAATAAAAACTTCAAAGGCCAAAGGTTATAAGAAAAACTCTAAATATGAGGAATTACTTGGTATAAAACAACAAGCATTCACAGCTCCAAGTCATAGAATATTAGCTCTTTTTAGAGCAGAGTCAGAAGGAGAATTAAACGTATCGTTTTCGCCAGAAGAAGACTATTATGCAATAGAATATCTTACGAAAGGATTTATAAAAAGAGACAATCCAACAAGTCAGCAAAAGTTATATGCTTGTGAAGATGCATATAAAAGGCTTTTAGCTCCTTCAATAGAAAATGAATTTAGAGCTTTACTTAAAGAAAAGGCCGATGAAAAAGCAATACAAGTGTTTTCTAAGAATTTACGCCAACTTTTAATGGCTTCACCCCTTGGAGAAAAAAGAGTATTAGCAATTGACCCTGGTATAAGAACAGGTTGTAAGGTAGCGTGTCTAAATGCCAATGGAAGATTGCTTTCTCACGAGGTTATCTTTCCTCAAAAAAATCCAAGTGAATCACAACGTATATTAACATATTTTGTAAAGACTTATGATATTGAGGCAATTGCAATAGGAAATGGAACAGGCTCAAAAGAAGCAGAAGAGTTTGTTAGAGGAATTGACTTTGAAAAAGAGATAATCATTAGTCTTGTTAATGAAAATGGTGCATCGGTTTATTCAGCCTCAGAACTTGCAAGAGAAGAATTAGGCAATTATGACATTACAGTAAGAGGTGCGGTTAGCATTGGAAGAAGAATGCAAGACCCTTTGGCAGAATTAGTTAAAATTGAGCCAAAATCAATTGGTGTAGGACAATATCAACACGATGTTAATCAGACTCTTTTGCAAGAAAGTCTGCAACAAACAGTTGAAAGTTGTGTAAATCAAGTTGGAGTTGAGCTCAATACTGCAAGTTGTCAGTTATTGTCCTATGTTTCTGGCATTGGACCAAGTCTTGCAAAGAATATTGTTGATTATCGTAATGAATATGGTGGATTTTCTTCAAGAAAAGAATTGCTAAAAGTGAAACGCTTTGGAGAAAAGGCTTTTGAACAATCGGCAGGCTTTCTTAGAATACGTCAAGGAGAAAATCCTTTGGATAACACCTCTGTTCACCCTGAAAGATATGGCATTGTAGAGCAAATGGCAAAGGACGTTGGTTGTAGTGTTAAGGAATTAATAGAGGATTCATCAAAAAGAGAGGATTTAAATCTATATCAATATATAGATGGTAATTGTGGATTACACACTTTGATAGATATTCTAAATGAATTGGATAAACCTTCAAGAGATATTCGTAATAAATTTGAAGAAATCTCGTTAAATAAGGGTATTGATGATTTGGAGCAAATCAAAGAAGGACAAATTTTAGAAGGAATTGTTACAAATATGACTGTTTTTGGTGCTTTTGTGGATTTGGGAATGCATATTAGTGGCTTGATTCATAAAAGTCAGATTTCAGAAAACTTTGTAGGAGAAATAAGTGATGTATTAGCAATTAATCAAAGGGTAACTGTTAGGGTTATTTCTGTTGATTTGGAAAGAAAACGTGTTGGATTAACTATGATGTTATAAATAAGAATATGAATTATCGTAAATTTGTTTTAATATTAGCCTTTTCGTTGTTTTGTTTTTCGGCTTCGGCTCAAATGTTAAAGGCATACGTTGTTGCAGGTGTGAATACTGCTCAAATAGATGGTGATGAAGTTTTTGGTTATTCTAAAATTTCTCCTCAGGCTGGGGTTGGAATAATCGCACCTTTTAATATGAGAAAACCAAATGAGGGTTGGCAAGCAAGTTTAGAGTTATTGTATTCTCAAAGAGGTGCAAAAGAAAGTCTTGATCCTTTTAGATATAATACTTCTTTACATTATGTGGATATTCCTCTTATGATTCATTTTGTTGATGTAAGAGGTGGATTGACTTTTGGCTTGGGAGGACAATATGGCCGTTTGTTTAAAATAAAGGAAGATTGGGGTTTGCCCGATAAAGTGATAGAATCTTTTGAACGTCCTGTTGATGGAATTTTACCTGCTTTTAATAGAAATGATTTTAGTATAGTAGCTGATATTCGTTTCACCGTTTGGGAAAAAATAAAGTTTAGTTTCCGTTATCAATATTCGCTTGCACCAATAAGAGAAGATGTTTGGTTTTACAATGGCTATCCGGCAGGAAGTTCTGGTTTTAGGTCTTGGTCAAGAGATTTTAGAAATAATTATATGAGTTTTAGAATTCTCTATATGATTAACGAAAGAAGTAGTAAACAGTTGGATAGAAATATAAATAAAACATCTTATTAGTTTTATGAGTGAAAGAATAGCTTTATTTCCTGGTAGTTTTGACCCTATAACAAAGGGGCATGAATCGGTTGTGCTTAGAGCTTTGCCTATGTTTGATAAAATTATTATCGCAATAGGTAGTAATACTGCAAAAAATTCGGTTTTTTCTCTTGAAAAAAGAATTGAATGGATAAAAAAAACCTTTGAAGGGTACGATAATATTGAGATTTGCACTTTTAATTCTTTGACTATTGATTTTTGTAAGCAAATAGGAGCTAAATATATATTAAGAGGATTGAGAAATTCGGTGGACTTTCAGTATGAAAGGAATATTGCAAGAATCAATCAAGAGTTGGATAGTGAAATAGAAACGATTTTCCTTTTAACAAAGCCTGATGATGCAGCTATAAGTTCGTCTTTGGTTAGAGAAATATTGACTTTTAATGGAGATGTCTCTAAATTTGTTCCAGAAAAAATAGTTATAACTTCAAAAGATTTGAAAAATGAGTAGAGTGAGCTTTAAACCTGGTACTATGATATACCCTTTGCCAGCTTTAATGGTGAGTTGTGGCGAAAACCCTGAGGAATATAATATTGCAACTGTTGCTTGGACGGGTACTATTTGCTCTGACCCTCCTATGTGTTATATTAGTTTGAGAAAATCAAGACATTCACACTCTATTATTTCTCGAACAAGGGAGTTTGTTTTGAATTTAACAACAGAAAATCTTGCAAAACAAACCGATTGGTGTGGAGTTAAATCTGGAAAAGATGTAAATAAATTTAAAGAGATGAGTCTTACGCCAGAAAAAGCTCCTAATATTTCTGCTCCTATGATAAAGGAAAGTCCTTTGTGTATAGAATGCAAGGTTGTTGAGATAAAGGAGTTAGGAACTCACGATATGTTTATAGCAAATGTTGTTGGGGTGCATGCCGATGAAAGATATATAAATAAAGAAAGCGGACTGTTTGATTTACAATCCGCTAAACTTATGACTTATTCCCACGGTAAGTATTACTCTGTTGGAGAACAATTAGGATTCTTTGGCTTTTCTGTTCAAAAGAAAAAGAAAAAATAAAGTTAATTCTTCTATTGTTCTTTTCCGTTTAGGAATATTCTATCTACCTTATTAGTTCCATAGTAATAAGGTATGTATTCTATTGTTGGAATGTCTTTTGTTATATAGAAGTTCGCTTTTTTACCTCGTGCAATCGAACCATGTGTATCGCTTATTCCCATTGCGTAAGCAGAGTTTATTGTTGTTGCATTTATTGCTTCTTGTGGAGTTAGTTTATAGTTGACACATGCGAAAGTTAATACCATTTGCATATTTCCACTTGGTGAAGAACCTGGATTAAAATCAGAAGCCATTGCAATAGGAAGTCCTGCTTGTATCATTTTTCTTGCAGGTGAATATGGCATATTTAAGAAAAATGCTGCTCCTGGTAGAATTGTCGGCATTGTTTGTGAGGCTTTTAAACATTCTATTTCTTTTTCTCCTACACATTCAAGGTGATCTACTGATAAAGCATTGTATTTTACCCCTACTTGAATGCCTCCCGAGTAATCTAATTCGTTTGCGTGAATTTTTGGAATCAATCCGTTTTGCATTCCTGCAAATAACATTCTATCTGTTTCTTCTACTGTAAAGAATCCTGTGTCGCAAAATACATCAATAAAGTCTGCAAGGTTTTCCTTTACAACAAGTGGTATCATTTCATTGATAACTAAATCTACAAATTCACTTTGTCTTCCACGATATTCCATTGGCACACCGTGAGCGCCTAAAAAGTTTGCTTTTATTGTTAAAGGAGAGTTTTCTTTTAATCTTTTTATAACTCTTAACATCTTTAATTCAGCCTGAGTTGTAAGTCCGTATCCCGATTTTATTTCAACTGCTCCTGTTCCGTATGATGCTATTTCTTCTAAACGTTGCATTGCGTCTTCAAACAATTCTTCTTCGCTTGTTTCTTGAAGACGTTTTGCAGAATTTAGTATTCCTCCTCCACGTTTTGCTATCTCTTCATAACTTAACCCTTTTATTTTGTCTATATATTCAATTTCTCTTGAACCTGCATAAACTAAATGTGTGTGTGAATCACAAAATGAAGGTAAAACAAAGCGATTTTTTGCATCTATAATCTTTTCTGCATTTGTTTGATTCAAGTCTTCCATTTTTCCAAAATCAACTATTTTGTCTTCTTCTATTATAAGGAAGGCATTATCAATGCAGTTTAGTTTTGACATTTCTTCACCACAAACGGCTATTCTTTTATTTTCTTCTACTTGAACTAAACTTTTGATGTTAGTAATAAGTGTTCTCATTGTTTTATCTTTTTTATTTTATTTTTATGCTTAAATTTAATCCTATTTGATGTGTATTTAATATGGTAGGAGGTAAATAATATGGTGTTATCTTTGCACTTAAATTGTCATCAATGTTAAATTCGTAAAGATGTCCATAAACCATTGCGTCTATAATATTCAAAAGGTAAACAGCTGCGCCTATTACAATGCTTAATTGAAAGTTTTTATTGTAGGCATCATAGAGAGATAAAATGCTTTCATCACTATATTTTGTGTAGTCAGCAAGTAAATCTGAGGTATTACCTTCAATTCTATTGTAATATTCTTGTTTGAATTTTATGGCATTATTGTAATTTGTAACAGCAAAATATGTTACAGCACCAGCTCCTGCATATATTATAGGAATCTTCCATGCTTGTTTGTTATAAACTTGTCCTGCTCCCGGAAGAATTGCAGATAAAGTGCTTGCTCTTTTAGCGGAATGTTGTTTTTCTGTATTTTGGGCAAATAAACACGAAAAAGAAATACATAAGTATATCAAAAATATAAGGGTCTTTTTCATATTTATTTAGATTAATATCATTCTAATAAGGAAATAATCCTTTCAAAATCAGCATCGTTTTTAAAAGATATGGTAATAGCTCCCTTTCCTCTTTGTGAACGTGTGATTTCAATATCGGTTTCCAATTTCTTTATTAGATTGTCTTGTTTTGTTTTATGAAAATCAGGAAGTGCTTTCTTTTCTTTTTTCTTTGGTTGTGGTTTTTCTTCGTTTTTCAATCTGTTTACAATTTGTTCTACTTGTCTTACAGAAAGATCTTTTTCAATAATATCTTTTACAATGTTTATTTGTGCATATTCATCTTCTAAACTAATTAATGAACGTGCATGTCCCATTGAAATTTGATTATTACGAAGAGCTAATTGCACATCGGCAGGAAGTTTTAAAAGTCTTAAATGATTAGTTATTGTTGAACGACTCTTTCCTATACGTTCACTCATTTTTTCTTGAGTGATATTACATTCTTCTATCAGAGCTTTTAAGGAAAGAGCTATTTCTATTGCGTTAAGGTCTTCTCTTTGTATGTTTTCCACCAAAGCCATTTCCATTATTTCTTGTTTGGTGGCTATTTTTATGTATGCAGGTATTTCTTTTAGGTTTGCAATCTTGCTTGCACGATAACGTCTTTCGCCTGCAATTAATATATATTTATCGTTTTCTTTTTTAACTGTAATAGGGACAATTACTCCGCTTTCTTTTATTGATTGAGCGAGTTCGTTTAATGCTGTTTGATCAAATTCTTTTCTCGGTTGGTCAGGATTTGGTTCTATTTTGTCAATAGGAATATAGCACAACTCTGCTGTAACTGAACTAATGTTTTTATCTGCTGTGTTTTTAGTGTCAATATTTCCAAGTAGAGCTTCTAAACCTTTTCCTAATGCAGGAGTTTTTTTTATCGCCATATTAATTTTCCAATTTTAATTTATTTCAGAAGAGTTCTTTTCTATTATTTCGTTAGCAAGATTCATATAATTAATCGCACCTGTTGAGCTTGCATCATACATTATCACACTTTGTCCATGACTTGGAGCTTCTGCTAATTTAACATTATTGTATATTAATGTATCAAAGACAATTTGTTTAAAGTGATGACGTACATCTTCTGCAACTTGACGATTCAATCTTAATCTTGCATCAAGCATTGTAAGCAATATTCCTTCAATTTGCAATTCAGTGTTAAGTCTATTTTGTACAATTTTAATTGTATTTAATAATTTTCCTAAGCCCTCTAAGGCAAAGTATTGACATTGTACAGGAATAACAACACTATTTGAAGCGGTAAAGGCATTTATTGTTACTAAACCCAAAGAAGGAGAACAATCAATTATGATATAATCATATTCATCTCTTATAGGTGCGATAGCTTTTTTAAGAACTTCTTCTCTTTCTTCTATTTTAGGTAATTCAACTTCTGCACCTACAAGGTCAATGCTTGCAGGCAATAAATCCAAGTTTGGAGTAGAAGTGCTTACAATAGCATCTTTTATATCAATGCCATTTATTAAACAATCATAAACAGAATGTTTTACATCTTCTTGTTCAACACCAACTCCTGATGACGCATTTGCTTGCGGATCAGCATCTATCAATAAAGTCTTCTTTTCCAATATTGCAAGAGCAGCACTTAAATTGATAGCAGTAGTTGTTTTTCCTACACCACCTTTTTGATTTGCAATAGCTATTACTTTACCCATTTATATTTTGTTTTTCTTGCAAAAAAAAGCTGCTAAGCAAAAAAGCAGCTTTCTTAAACTATTATCAATTTAATTAAGTTAGTCGAATTTAATGTTTTCTATTTCTGCATTAAATTCATCTTCAACAGCATTTAAAGCACTCTCATCTTCAAAAACTGGTTCAACACCTGTTTCAATAAACTCAATTACTCCATTTAATGCATTTTGAAACTTAGCATAATCCTCTTTATAAAGGAATATTTTGTGTTTTTCATACGAAAAAGAACCGTCATCACCATTAAATTTACGTTTACTTTCAGTGATTGTAAGATACTTTTCGCCTTGTTTAGTTTCTTTTACATCAAAAAAATAAGTTCTTTTTCCTGCTTTAACTGCTTTGGAAAAAACATCTTCTCTTTCTCTCTCTCTTGATTCTCCAAAATCCATAACGGTACTCTTTGTTTTTGTTTTATTTTTTTACAAAAGTACTAATTTATTTTCAATATAATACAATCTTTTAAATCAAAAAAACAAAAAAATCTTTAAATATTTGAAGCATAATACCTTGCACCAAAAATAGAACTACCGATTCTTACCAATGTAGCACCCTCTTCAATAGCAATAGTAAAGTCGTCAGACATTCCCATTGAGATTTCAGAAAAATAATCACAATTAACAAAAAATCTTTCCTTAAAATCGGTAAAGACACTTTTTAAATGTTTAAATTCATCTCTTGTTTTTTCTTTATCATCAGTAATAGAGCCAATACCCATCACCCCACAAATTCTTACATTCCTTAATTCAGCAAATTCTTCACTTAATAAAAGTTCCTCAGCCTCACTTTCCTCCAAGCCAAACTTAGTTTCCTCGTGAGCAATATCTATTTGCAACAAACAATCTATTACTCTATTATTTTTTATAGCCTCTTTGTTAATTTGTTTTAAAAGATTAAGACTATCAACCGAATGAATCAGCTCAACGAAAGGAGCAATGTATTTCACTTTATTTGTTTGCAAATGACCAATAAAATGCCAACGTATATCCTTTGGAAGAATTTCGTGTTTATCTCTCATTTCCAAAGCCTTGTTTTCACCAAATAAACGTTGTCCTGCTTCGTATGCTTCTTGTAAATCTTCAACAGGCTTTGTCTTTGACACAGCAATCAATCTCGCATTGCCCGTAATCTTATTGTTATAGTTTAAAATATTATCTCTAATTGACATATTTTTCCTTTTTTTTCTTATTTTTGCAAAAGTAAGTAAAAATTTAAAAATATAATACAATGGAAGAAAAACAAAAATTACCTACCGATAGGAGTTTTCCTATGTATGTCTTGCTTGATATTATAACAATGCATATCTATCAAGCATTTATGCTTTCAAAAATGTCAAAAGAAATCAATATTGTAGCACAAGACGGAAAGAAAACCTTTAATTATATATATCTGTGGCTTATGCTTATAGGAGCAGGTTTGCTTTTTGCATTAGGATTCTTTGTAAAATCAATGATTATAACAAAGATTTCTTTTGTTTTACTCTTTGCTTTAACAATTTTTCTCTTTATTTGGTTGTTTGGAATCTCAGATAGAATAGGAAAAGAATTAAAAAGAAGAGAAGTGAATTATAAATTTGGAGCATCTACATTTGTAACATATTTTGTTGTTCCTTTG
>JAEIGA010019808.1_pt1 | contig 10252 bp, 11 predicted proteins | sample 9270691 | NCBI WGS metagenome assembly JAEIGA01 (sample SAMN17057246, study PRJNA624740) | gut metagenome | biome: biome; isolation source: fecal sample | host: Bos grunniens | place: China: Xizang | collected 2019
CGCGTAGTGTTGTCAACAAAAATTTTTGACAAAGCAAAACATTGCTCGAGTTTTTGCTCAAGCAATGCTCACAATGTCAGTATTTATGCGGGTTTTAAGTGAGACACGAGTTCCTTTTTTTCTTGTCGTTACCGTTCGCAGGAGTTCAGAACGTCCATTTTTTCGGCATTCTTTTCTCCGACCCGCTTCTGATCTGTGCATCGCCTGCTCGACTTTTTGCTCAACTAAAAAAAGCCCTCACGGTATGGAAACCGCAAGGGCATAAGCGAGGATAAAATATCGAAATGCGATCAGATCGCAGAACGACCTTCTTTTTTCCCGAAGTGGCAATAGTGCCAATAGTAAAGCGGGAAATAATCAGAATATGCTTTCTCAAGGTCTGCATATCTGTCACGGTAAACGGTCGGATTGAACTCTGCGGAAGCCTGTCTGAACTCCCACATTCCGAACGTCGTGAAGTGTTGCCACAGCATCGTGTGATCATTGCCGAATGCCTGCTTGAGATCGGCATATTTCTCGGCGTAAAAATCGGGATTGAACACAGGAGCGAAATTTTCGCCCATATAGACGAACATCTCCGTCGTCCCGCCTGCGTAATCCTTGCGCGATTTATTCACGTCTACGCGCCCATTAACGCCCGCAACCGCTCCGTCAGAGGAATATTGCCATATGCTCCAATTCGTCGCATATTGAGGCTGTGAACCGTAACGAGCGACCCACAAATCATATGCGCCAAGCCTCGACAGGTCGAGTCGGTCTTTGAACCCGGAAATGTCGGACGCATAGATGCCTGTTTTATATCCTGCGCTCTTGATCATCTCACAGAACGCGATGCAGGCGTCGGTGTTTCCCTGCCTCGTTGCAGGAGAGGGAAGTTCGAGGTCAATGAACACGGGAAATTCGAACGACAAGCCCGATATAATCTGCAAGCAATACATCGCGTCGGCTCTGCCTGCTTCTGCGCTTGTGAAGCCTTTCCCGCCCATAAAATAACCGCCTAATTTGACGCCGTTCGCTCTCGCATTGGCGTAATTGTATCTGAATGTGCGATCTTCAAATCTTCCGCACTCGCTCCCACCGCATTTGATGATTGCGAACTGTTGAGACTTCGCGACCGTTCCCCATAAGATGTTAGGCTGATAGATTGAGACGTCTATTCCGTTTAGTTCCATTTGTCATTCCTTTCCGTCCTGCTCGTTGATGATCTGCAACACGCCGATGAAGACACAGCACACAGCGAGAACTCCGACGAAGATCAGAAGCGCGTTTTCAGCCATTATTGCCACCGTCTGCAAGACCTTCGCCAATCACATATGCGATGACCGTCGCGCCTGCCATAATAAGCGATGCGACCTGCTCTGCGTCGCTTGTAGAGTCTCCGAAGTAGATGAGGAGCATCGTCACAAAAGTCGCGATGCTGACCCAAAATTTGCGAGACGTGAGTTTTCTTCTCCAATCAATTTTCATAAATGCTCCTTTCTAATCTTTGTAAATCTCTCTGATGTTGATGAGTTCATAGATCGTGTTCTTTGTGTCCTGTCTGATGAGGTCTTTGAACTCGTCCGTCTTAAACTCCTCTTTGTATGTGTACTGATCAACGAGTTCGACGAGTTTGTTCTGCTTGACCGCGATGTATTTTTCCGACTTGGTCAGATGATTGAATGCAATCCACGAAACGTACTCACAATAGACCGCCATTATAACGAGTTCTCCGAGGTTCTTGTCATATCCTTCGGGCTTCGGCATATTGTTGAGCGCACTCTTGAGATGTAAAAGAACATAATCCTGCTGTTGTCTGATGATGTTCCTCTCGTTATCCCTCGCGCCGATCTTGATGTTCTCCGTGTGGACGTTCAACCAACCGCTCTTGATCAGCACAAAAGCGACGATGATGAAGAACATCAAAAAGATGATCACGATGAGCGCATTCGATGACATCAGCACGTCCTTGATTGCTTCCCACATTATGCCTCGACCTCGCTTTCTCCGGGTTCAATTTCCACGGGTCTTGAAAATCTCTCGCACTTAACGACCCGTCCGTCGTCGGAGATAAGTTCAACCATAATCGCCCGCAAATTGGTATCTGATGTTGCGTACCATAATTCGTAGTAAAGAGCGGAAAGAGCGTCGTTCTCTGACGGGTAATTGAGAAGGCTTCTTGCCATAGTTCCGTCTGTCAAAGTCTTAATAACGAGTAAATTCATATCGGCTTATCTCCTTTGCTAATCTGTACTCTTTGTGTACTGAACAATAAGTCTTGCACTATCGGCTACATTCAAGCCAACATTTCGAGCCGAGTTCAACGCTATCTTTCCGTCGATAAAACCGCCCGATAATGCTTCAATTACCGCACCGCTTGAGCCTATAACCGCCACCGCCTTTATTAAGGCTTTCATTGTGGTTTGGTTAAATTCTGTCTTAACCCAAGTATTAGCGGTTAAATTCGTGTCCTGTGTCAATTCAAGCACACGTTCATACAAAGGTTTACCGAGCCACGTTCCTATCACTTGCTCGCTTGTCGAGTAATGATGTGTGGGTACTCCGTCGATGTTCCAATTTCCCGAACCCGCAACGTCTGTTGTTTTGGTGTAGAAGAATGTTAAATAGCACTCCTGTATTGAACCAAAACCCGACCCGACATCGACAAGATAAGTCGTTGATGTGACGTTTCCGCAAGCGATAGCGTATGCCGTGTTTGTCGATACATACGGCAAGGGTAATTGTTCGCTTGTGTTGTTGTACTTGCACACACCATATACACGAATACACTTTTCAAGATTCGCTATGCCGTGATTAAGCGTGTTGCTTCCAACATTTACTGAGGGATTTAATGTCTTTGCATAAAGCGGTTTATTATCCCGCCAAACTCCTATTACTCTCTCGTTGTCGGAATAGATAACGGGGGCATATATGCCGTTCGTGCCTTGAGTTATGCCGTATACCCAAATATAACTATTGTATGAGGTGTGGGCATTAGGAACAGATATAGTCTGTCCTTTTCTGACATAGAATGAAGCCGTGTCGGTTATCACGGACGAACGCCACCAACTCCCGACATTTTCGCCGTCGATCTGTATGAATGTGTCATCATTTGCTCTCGGGGAAATATAAAAGCATACAAAGCAATCTTCCGTTGCGGTGTATGAATACGAACCCGTGAAAGCCGTTGTAGATAACAATATCCTGTTGGTATCAACGAACGCACCGTATACGTTCCCGCCACCGCCTAATACATCAACGACCGTTGCACCGTTTACGTTGTCGTCGGTAACGCTGACGTTGCCTGTGAACTGTAATTTACTCTCGGCGGGCATATCTGACCCGTTCTCATCAACAATAGTATGTCCACCGCCACCGCCACCACCGCCGAGGTTAGCGTCGATTTCGTCCATATTATCGTTGAATAACTGACGAAAATTTCCGAACGGGTCACTTGCTTCGGGTTTGCCTAAATTGTAATTGGGTGTATATGTTGCCATTGTTTCCCCTTAATTCCAAGACGGTAAATTGTTCCACTCGGTGTTTCTGAACATCGCAAGATTAGAACCGCCGACCGTCCAACTCTGTGCGTTGCTTGCATCTTTCCATACTTGCACAAGCGGGTTATCAATGTCATAGACCGCTGACCCGCCGTATGCGTTGCCGTCGATGTCGTAGTAGAACCACCAAGCCTCATATATAACCTTGTCGATTATCGACGAATACCAAAGTTTATGCGTTGAACCGAATATTGAAGCGTTCCCCGTGAGGTTCGGGAAATTCCAATTCAAATCGTCTACATTGGCAACAAAGCCGTTGCTTTCAAGCATATTGGAAACATCGACCGCACTTGCAAAGTTCCAATCCTTTATCGGTTCAAGCGTTGTCAAGTACGGCATAGTCGAGAGCATACGAGCGAATTTCTTTCCTCTTGATACGTCCCAAATTTCCAAGCCGTGAAGCGACCTCACCGCCGAGTCGTTCATAAATACCTCGGTAAAATCCTCGACCTCGGAAACATCGAGATTTGCCAAGCCTTCGATATTTACAAGCGACGAATTGCCCTTGAAACAATAGATAATCGCTGACAGTTTGGGCGACCAACCTATCAATGCGTTGTAATTCTTGATAGCCGTGCAACCTTCAAACGTGCTTGTCATATCCTTCAATGCGAGCGGTTTCCAAGTCGCAAGCGGTGACAAATCGGAAAGAGCCAAACAGGAATTGAAAAGGCGAACCATTGTTGTGACCTTTTCGACGTTCTTTCCTGTGAGTGCGGATATATCCGTCAGTTTCGTGTCTGAATAGAATGTCGCCCTCAAATTCGTGACATTATCAAACGGGATATTTTCCAAGCCGTGCAACGAAGCGAGGTCGTACATTTCGCTGAATGCCGTCTCAAGGTTTTCAAGGTTCGGTGCGTTCCATTTCAACATAAACGACAGATCAACGACGTTGTATGCGTAATTGAGAACGTGATTTATCGTTCTTAATGCTTCAACATTCCAACCGCCCAACGCTTCCGTCAATTTGTCATTGTTCAAATACCTTGCCGTGCCAAACACTCCGTACATTCCCACAACGTGCGATGTATCTGCGTATTGCAATTCGGAAATATCGGAAAGATTAAAGCCGTTACAAAATTCGTAAATTCCGTTTCCGAGTTGTCCAACTCTCCACGGAATTGACGAAACTTTGCTCGGCTGTCCTGTTCCAACAAGCACGATATTATTTTCGACCGTTGATGTATAGCGAGGGCGATAGAATAAATAACCGTCCGAGTACAAATCACAATATGTATTACTCTGCGAAACTGACCCGTGATTTACGACCGTGATTTTCTGCGATACGGTCTTATCAACGACGAGCGTTTCTTCGGGATAGATATATTCACGGTGATAATTGACCTCAACCGTGACCTCGCCCTCGGTACTGAATGCCGTTCCGAGTGCGGGCGTGAAAGTACAATGTGCGATGTCGTCTTTTACGGCGTCCATAGGGTCGCCGTTTTCATCGGGGACGAGGAAATAATACTGTCCCGCATAGTTTACCGAGTTCAAGGGTACGAACGGGTGAGAGAAAATCTGCACGTCGCCGTCCCCGGAGTCTGCGAGGGTGTAGTCGTGACCTGCTCCAAATATGACGAATTTCAGATCATTTATTCCGATTGTTGCGCTCATACTAAATCACTCCAAATTGTCGGCGTGTCTGTTACGGTCATATAGACGAGAGCCGAGTGTGTCGTCTTCCCGGTAACTCTAAATCCGCAGGTCGATGTGAAGACTCTCTTTCCGATCATCGCCTTCTCCTCGGTCACTTCGAACTCATACGACGCCTCGTTATCGACGGTGATCAGAACCTTGACCGTCGCTGTCGCAGAGAGCGTTGCCTCTGCTGTGAACATAAAGCCCATACGCTGAACGTCAACTGTCTGCGTCCAATCTATGCGGGCGACTAATGTCTTCGAATTTCCGACCGTGAGAGCCGATGTGTTCTCTGTATGAAGAAGCCAAAAATTCTTTGCTCCCGACTCCTGCCCGTTGTTGTAATCCTTCGAAAGACCTGCGACCGTCTTTGAGAACCTGTCCTGTGCAGATGTGAGCCGGGGATTGTCGCCCGAACAATTCACGGTCATCGTCCCGCCGATGTTGTATGTGATCTCTGTGATCGCACCGACGTCATACGCGCCCGCTTGGTTGTCGACGAAGGTTAAGACGTCCGACGGGTCATAAACGGGAATTAGAGGCATTTCTGACGCATACGGGACGTAATAAATCCCGTTGAACTTGTCGATGATCTCCTGCAATGCTTCGAGACGGTTCGTCTGATTAGAAAATTGCAGGAAAGGATTGACGCCGATGTCGAGTACAATCCCGCCTGTGTTCGTGTTGCTGACATACTCCTGCACTCCACCGTCTTTATACGTCGCATAAAGCCCGTCATAGGTCGTTCTAAAATCGGACAGGTTAGAGGTCAACCTAAACCTTGCAGGCACGGTGTCGTCCGAAATAGACGTATATACGCCCATATACAGAAGCCCGTCTCTGCCGATGTATGCGAACGCGCCGAGATATGCCCCGAGATAGCCGAGAACATCACGCCACGTTGAAACATCAGATACGACATCTGCGAAGCCTGTGTTCCTGTTTCCGTTTGCGAGTCCTTCGATCTGTGCTGATGTAGAGCCAAGAGTGACGCCACATTCAAGACACATTTCCGAGAGCCACGCAAAAGGCGATTGAATGGTGTTATGAAGGGAAGGAGAGAACGCCACATCATCGAATTTGATCATCGCGTCATATGCGGTGATAGATATTTTCGACGCGCTCTGATTTGCCTCGGTGATGATGAACTCGCCCATTGGCACGACATCAGATGCTCCCTCGAGTTGTACGGCGAGAGAAATCTCGCAACCGTAGAGTTCATATCTCGACACATTCGGAAGGTTCACTTCGAGAGTGAGTTGTGAAGCATAGACCGAACCGATCTCTAATTTCTCGCCCGAAATTGATCGCGTGAGTTGTCCTGTGATGACATCTTTGTCAACAAAAGAGATAGGCGTCGGTGTATTGATGACTCCACTCCAATGAAAGATGCGAATGTCGTCTTTGATTTTTGTCTGAAAGTCTGCGCTCGTGCTATACATCGCGACCTCTTAAAATTCAATCAAGTCAAAAGTGAGATTATAGAGACCGATTGTCCCGCTCGTGTTGTCGGAGTTCTGAACGAGATTTGAAATGAAGTTTCTAATCCTCATTGATCTCTGTTTGTACGCGTTCGTTACCGGGTCATATATGTCGACGGTGAGTGCGCTCGTTGAGTTCGCCCAACCTTTGAAAGTGGCAAGCCAAGACGATGACACGTCGAAGGACGCCGTCACGGTCAACTTGTCCACTCTCAAAACGTCGACGACGTCTGTGCCTGCTTCTGTCGTCATTGCATTCTCGACGACCGAGGAGTTTTCGCTCCACTCGATAGGCACAGGGATAGGTGTATTATTTATTTTCACAGGAAAATCATTCAGTTTGCTCATTTTCCTCTCCTCAATGACATCATCTGCTGTGCTGTCAGCAGAACCGAGCCGAGTTGATTGTTGTCAATCGAGACATTGATGATCGTGTCGCCACCGTTGCCGAGTGCCTGCGTCATTGCGCCTGCGATCATCGTCTCAAGGTTTGACAGAGGAAGCACCGCTTCTGCACCTGCTTCGCCACCACCGAGGAAGCGACCGTTCTGCATTCCGAAGATTGTCGGAGATGTCAAGATGCCACCGTTTGCATACCAATCAACGTTGAACTTCGGGAGAGTTCCCATTCCGTTGATGCCATAAGGCGGGACGCCACCGCTGACGGAGATGTGAGGGAGTTTCAAATCGAAGCCTTCCTCGAACATCTTGCCGAGGCTGTCCCAAATTCCCTTGATTGTGTCGTAGATATTCTGAAATGTCTCTGCGACGCCGTCCTTGAAATCGGTGAACTTCTGCTTGATGCCGTCCCATTTGTCGGTGACATTTGTCTTGATGCTGTCCCATATCTGTGACGTTGTATCAGAGATCAAATTCCAACCTGCAACGATTGACTCTTTCTCTGCCTTCGTGCTGTCGTTGATGATGTCGGTGATTGTTCCGAAACCTGTCTTGACGGTCTCAATGTCCTGCGAAATGCCTGCCTTGATGTCTGCGCCCATTGCAGAAAATGCTCCTGCGTAAACGTCAAGTGCTTCCTGCGTAGAGTTGAAGTCGAACATCTCATCAAAGAGACCGCCGTCGCCGAACCACGAAAAATTTTTGTACCATTCCGCATCAGAAGAACCGAACCTCTCCAAGAAAGGCGCGATGACATAATTGTCAAGTGCTTTTCCAATCGCACCGCCTGCGAGTGCGCCTGCAAGCCCGGCGAGAAGTGCAGAACCGAGAGACGCGCCTGCCGTTGCTCCTGCTGATGCGACAGAACCACCGCCAAACATCGAGGAGACCTTCGCACCGATGCCGAGACCGCTCAACATCTTGCCTGCTTTTGCGAGTCCCGAGATGCCCGAACCTACTCCACCAATGACACGCCCTGCTGTTGATAATGCAGGAGCGAGGAGTGCGATCTTGCCGAGGTTTTCGATGAGTTTCTTCTGCTCATCATCACTCATTGACTCCCACGCGTCCTTGATGTCGTCTAATATAGGCTTTAAATCGCGTAAAACGTCCACCAAGACGGGCAGAACCTCTTCGCCTATCTCTGCGCCGAGTATTTTTAACTCGTTCATTGTGGTCGTAAATTCGTCGATAGGGTCAAGGGTCGCTTCGAACGTCTTCTCAAGGTTGCCCGAGAAGTCGCTCATATTTGCATTCATATCGGTGAATGAAATATTTCCCTCTTTGATCGCGTTGTATAATTGCGCGAACGCCTTCGAACCAAAAAGAGCCTCGGTCGCTTCGAGTTTCTCTGCCTCTGATGCAGAAGAACTCATCAACGCTTCCCACTCTGCAATCACCTCATTGAGAGATGTGCCGTCATCAATAGCCTTTGCCATTGCCTTGCGGAGTGCGGTCACGCCGACCGATGCGTCAACGCCCTGCTGTTGCATCTGACCCATTAAGAGAGACGCCTCTGCGACGTTGTAGCCCATTTCCTTGAACGAGAGGGCGTTGCTTTGCAGGATTGAAGCGAGTTCTGTTGCATTCACTCCTGTCTGCTGTCCGACGGCGTTCAGAGTGTTGAGAACCTGCTCTGTCTGCGAAACATCAATGCCCCACGCGTTCATCATTGCGGAGACGTTATCAATCGAGCCTGCGACGTCCGTGTTGTTCAGTTTTGCGAACTCGATGAATAAGGTCGAAAGGTCTTCGAGTTGCTGACCCGATGCGCCGAACCTTGTCGAGACTTCTGCGACAGATGCGGAGATCGTTTCAAAGTCAGAAGGAATTGTGACCGCGATGTCGTTCACGATGTCCTTCATTTCCTCGAGTTTCTCGCCCGTTGCGCCCGTCTTGGCGACAATCGTGTCGAGTGATGTGTCGACTTCCTGCCAAGCCTTGATTGAAGCCCCGCCGATTGCGGTAATCGTTGCGGAAACAGGCATCAATGCGTCGCCTATGCCCGAGATTTTGTCTCCGACGTTTGAGACCTTCTGACCGAGTTTGTCCATATCATCGGAGACCTTCGCAATCATAGCCTCTGATGCGGTCGGCACTTTCTTCAACTGTTCCTCAAGGCTCTTGAGATTGTTCTCCGTCTCGATGATCTCTCTCTGCCACGCATCGTACTGATCTGCTGTGACCGTTCCATTCTTGAGACCTTTCTCCATTTCATCGGAGACAGATTTGAGTTGAGACAGTTTGTCCTTCGTCTGTCCGATCTCGGTCTGCAAGAGTTTCATCTTCTGACCGAGCAGGGTCACGTTGTGAGGGTCGAGTTTGAGAAGTTTCTCAACGTCCTTGAGTTGAGTCTGCGTTGACTTGATGTCTTTGTTGACGCCTTTGAGAGCCTGCGATAGCCCTTTTGTGTCGCCGTCTATTTCGATTGTAATGCCTTTTATCCTGTCAGCCATTTTGTCACCGTTAGAAATTATCAAAATCGGTCTGTGTGGGCTTCTTGTCCCACTCTGCGTGATCGTTTGCCATTTCTACAAACATATCATTGACAAGACCAATCTCGATTTTGTCAAGATCATCTAATGACAGCCCGACCTGCAAACATCGCAACATAAACAACGCTGTTGTCATTGGTCTGTTTGTCGGGCTTCCGGGTTTTTTGGTTCGACGGTCTGCTCTGTGTTAGCCCGCCAAAGTTCCATTAATTTGGGGAATATGTGATAAACAGAAAATGTCTCGAACTGATCAAGCCATTCTGTCATTTTTTCTTCGATGTTCTCGCGTTCGAGTTTGACGTCCTCTGCCTGCATATTGAGGCAATAGGCGATATTTTCGAACGCGTCAAGACAATCGACAGGAATGTCTGCTTCTGCACTTATTCCTGCGATCAATGAGTTGATGTCGACGAACAGATCACGCCCAAAGGCTTGGCGGTACACACGAGGTGTACTCGCCGTAGCCTTGAACTTTAATTCACGCCCGTCTATTAAGATTGTTTTTTCCATTTTTTACCCTCGCATAAAATACAATCAAGCAGAGAAGACGTAAACGTTGTTGAACCAACCCGAGTATTCAGAACCGCCCTCGACTTCCTTCGCCTTGACAATTCTCCTGCCGTTCGCATCAATAGGAAGAGGCGAACAGGAGATATTCATTGTCTCGGTGACAGGTTCTTTGCTCTCTGTGGTA
>JAEIGA010019809.1_pt1 | contig 10252 bp, 11 predicted proteins | sample 9270691 | NCBI WGS metagenome assembly JAEIGA01 (sample SAMN17057246, study PRJNA624740) | gut metagenome | biome: biome; isolation source: fecal sample | host: Bos grunniens | place: China: Xizang | collected 2019
CGCAACCGAAACACTTGTATATGCCACGTGCGGGAGAGACCTTAAACGAGGGTGTCTTCTCCTGGTGGAAAGGACAGCACGCCTCGTAGTTTACGCCCTTACGTTTGAGCGTAACGTAGTCGCCAACAATATCTATGATATTGGCAGCAGCGTATATTCGGTCTATGGTTTCACGATCAATCATCGCGCAAAGATACAAAACTTTCCTCAATATACAACACTAAAATCACTTCAACAGTCCAGCGTTGTAGTATATAACTATTTGCTCGAGGATGTAGTCCTCGCCCTCGGGGTCGTATTCGAGTTTTAGGTTGGCGCCAAAGAGTCGGGCCATAGCTTGGTAGAAGCCCGCGGTGAAGCCCGAGCGTATATCTTTTACGATGCTAAATACAGTGCAGTCTGTTTCGCGGTCGATGAGCTTTACGAGTATCATTCCTTCGTAGCGCGTCATCTTCCATAGCATAGGTGTAATCTCCTCTTTAAGAGCATCTTCCACAGCCTTGGTATATGCCTTGCGGTCCTTCTTTAGTTCCAATATTTCGAGCTCTTTTTCGAGCTCTTCGAGGCGTTGTGCAGCGTCGAGTGCCAAGGGATATACCTTCTTTACGGCACGCACCATGCGTTCATGTTCTCGGAGATTTATGCCTCCGCCAATCTTTACGGGTAGTAGGGTGATGTAGAGTACAGAGTCGCCATTCCTCTCTTTGCCCCAGCGTGCTGCCGAAGCGCCATGCACACGCTGTCTACGCCCCTGTGCTGAGGCATCTGTGGTCGTAGCAAATACTGCCACAACAACCAGTGCAATGAGTAAAAGGTAGCGCTTCATGATAGAAATATCAAATTATCACTACAAAGATAACGGATAAATCCAGAATAGAGTCTTTAAGTAGAGATTTTTTTGTATCTTTGCTCTATAAACTAATTTGAAAAACTATGCTAGAAAAAGGATTGAAGCACCAGAGTGTGATGGTTGTCAACGATGGTAATACAGCAGAATTTATTGGCTCGGGAGATATGGCCGTACTCGCTACGCCCGCAATGGTGGCGCTTATGGAGAATGCCGCTATGATGGCTGTGGCATTGCACCTCGACGAGGGTGATACTACCGTAGGCTCTATGATATCTACAACTCACCTCAAACCCTCGAAGATTGGCCGCTCGATTAGCGCTATCGCTGAGCTAACGGAGGTTGAGGGTCGCAAACTTACGTTCAAGATTACGGCTTATGATGCAGATGTTGTGATTGGCGAGGGCGACCACGTGCGTTACATCGTGAACCGCGAGAAGTTCTTGTCGAAGTTGTAGTTCGCATAACGACACAAAAAAGCCGGTGTGTTCCCCCATAGTCTGCTAACTATTACCCAAATGAAAGCCTCATCAACCCTCGTTAGCAGAACAATACACACCGGCAATGAATTTTTGGCAAAAGTAGTGCGTTGTTAACTTTTTCACAATAGACGTATTACTTATGCAGTAACCAATATTACTGAATATTGCGTTACAGGGTCTTTATTGACCGAAGAAAGGGTAAAAACATAAAAGAGGAGGGTTAAGTATGGTGGAAAATCAGTATCAATTAGAGCTTAATTCGGTGGAGTCGTGCTGTGAGTATTTGGGTGTGGATATGCTCAATAAGTATGTAAATATCGTAAACCTCGACACGGTGGGTACGGTGAAGTACATGCCTAAGATGATGGGTGTTTATGCTATTGTCTGCTGTTGGTATGACCATAGTGATACGGGGGCTGACCTCCACTTCTTCGGTCCTGGATATCGCGATTCGTTCGAGGGAAATATGGAGTATACTCCCCATGGTTGGGCGCTTATTTTCGATCCAATACTCCTTGAAGATACGCTCTTGGCGGCTAGAATGTCCGAATACAAGTACTTCTCAACGGAGTCTACCAACAAACTGAGACTCAACCACGACGAGCGCCACATGATAATATGCTGTTTGCAGAGTATTCGTCTCGAACTCTTCAATGGCGAGGATAGATTCACCAGACGTATCATCACTGCCGGCATCGCTGTACTCCTTAATTTATGTATGCGTTATTTCGAGCGTATACATAGTTCGCATCAGGACTCAGCTGACGTCATAGTGTCGAAATTCAGCAAACTCATAATTGACTATTTAAGTGGTGTGCGCGATGTGATGCAGGAACTTCCCACTGTATCATCTTGTGCTGAGGCCTTACATATATCACCGAACTATTTGGGCGATGTGGTGCGCAAAAAGTTGAGTTGTTCCGCACAGCAATACATACGCCAGATGGTTGTCAAGGAGGCTGCATACCAACTACGCTATACGAAGAATTCAATTAGTGAAATTGGTTATAACATCGGTTTCAAATATCCCCACCACTTCACTCGTGTATTTAAGCAGGAGTTTGGTGCAACACCCCAAGAGTATCGCAATAAGGTGGTGTAATATTACGACAAAAGCGAGAGAGAAAACTAAAAACAATAGAGTCAAAATTTTGTCATTTCAAAACTTTACACTATATTTGCAACCGCTTACGAGCAACGATTGAGCTATGGTGTAACGGTAACACAGCAGATTTTGGTTCTGTTATTCTGAGTTCGAATCTCGGTAGCTCAACCAGAAAGTCCAACATGCACCACTGTATAAGATGGTTTGCATGTTGGATTTTTTTTGTATATTTGTGGCAAATATATAGATATATGGCTTTCCCTATCGAAAATAAACTTGTCGTTGCGGTATCTTCTTCGGCGCTCTTCGACCTCTCGGAGTCGGATAAAATATACAACGAGTGCGGACTCGATGAGTACCGCCGCTACCAGGAGCAGAACATCGACAAGCCGCTGGCTAAGGGCGTTGCGTTCCCCTTCGTGAAGCGCTTACTCAGCTTCAATGAGATATTTGCCGAGGAGCAACCCGTGGAGGTTGTCCTTCTCTCGCGCAACTCTCCCGAGACGGGACTTCGCGTATTCCGTACCATTAAGCACTATGGCCTCGACATCACGCGTGCCTCGTTCTTCTCGGGCGAATCGCCATATAAGTACTTGCCCGCCTTCAACGCATCGCTCTTCTTGTCGGCTTCGGAACGCGACGTTAAGCGTGCTTGCGATGCAGGATATGCTGCGGGCCGTGTGCTCGACAGTGAGGTGCTCGACGATAGCACCGACAATGAACTACGTATAGCCTTCGACTTCGATGGTGTTATTGCCGACGATGAGTCCGAGAAGATATACAAGGAGCATGGCTTACAGGCTTTCCATATCCACGAGGCATCGACACAGCGACCTCTCGATCCGGGCCCTCTTGCCGACCTTCTGATGAAGATCTCGAACTTACAGAAACTCGAGACTCAGCGTATTTCTAACGACCCCGAATATCGCCGCTGGCTGAAGATATCTATCGTTACCGCGCGTAACGCCCCCGCGCACGAGCGCGTTGTTAACACCCTCAAGAGTTGGGGTGTTGAGGTTACGGAGGCCTTCTTCCTTGGTGGCATCTCAAAAGATAGAGTCCTCGAGATTATGCAACCCCACATATTCTTTGATGACCAAATGTCTCACCTTGATCACCTGCGCAACGTACCCGGCGTACATATTCCCATGGGAATTGCAAACGAGTAAGCGAAGCATTGATGAAGCAGTTTTTTAGAAATTTACGAGACTCGATTAAGAACTTCTTATCACGCCTATCTTTCCGCACGGGTGTTATAGTGCTGGCGATATGTGTGTTGTGCTATATACTCTCTTTCGCTCTGGCTCTTCTCCCCATATCGGCTACAGCGAAGACGACACTATTCGTGATATTCTTTGGTTTAGCGAAGATGACCCAGTATATGGCTCTTGCCATAGTCGGAGTTAAGGGCTGGCAGCGCATAAAGTCGTGGTTCAAGCGCAAGAAGGAGTCGCACGAGGAGTAGATTCGGAAAAAATAACAAATAGGATGTCCTTTCGGGCATCCTATTATTGTTTAGTGGTGTGAGTGCTGCTTATGCTACAGTAAAGCCTCCTGCACCGTCTTCTACGACATTACCACCGTTGGCAGAGATATGATTGCGTAGCGTAGCCATAAATTCGTCGAGCTTTGTGGCCTGTACTTCGTATGAAACACCGCTTTTGCACGATAGAGCAATCTTCTTTGCGAAGCCATGCTTCTTTATTGTTGCCGATGATATGTCAGTGTAGAAGTGAGCAAACGATACATCGACACCCTTTACAAAGCCCTCTGCCATTGGGGCCCAAAAGCGCACAGCCTTACAGGGGCGTGCAAATACAACGCGCTGGTTAGTCAAATAGAATGTGCCTTGTATCACATCCCAAAAGCTTCTAATGTGTGTTCCCTTTACTTCCAACACAATGCTTTCGTTGTTTTCTAATGTAAAGTCCATAATCGTAGTTTTATAGGGTTAGTATCTTCTGTTTTGTCGCAGTCCTAAATCAGTTCGCGCCACTTAGCGATTACATTCTCGCGACCATTTAGACGAATGATGACGTAGATATATGCTGCTGCGCATACTATCTGATTTAACATCGCGTGCAATGCTGTAACTGCGTCGGGGGCATCCATGAGCGCGGTAAGGTAATTTGATAGTGGGCATAGAGCTGCTGCGGTAATTATAATCTTTGAGAGAATATCGCACTCTGCAGTCCAGATGTAGAGGAAGTAACCAGCTGCCAATGCTAATGCGCTATGAATATATATGATTGTAGATAGGTTATAGCCCCAATAGACTCCTAATAGCATATTTATTATGAGCATTGTAGTACCTCCGGCTATCATAAGGATATAGCCCAATAGCGATCTCTTTTTGCCGTCTGAAGTTTTGTTTATTAGGTACATTGTAGCAATGGCCATCATTGGTATATATAAGCCGAAAGCACCAAAGATATGTTTGATGAGGTTTGCATTGCTGCTAATATATAAATCGAGTGAGAATGCAATACTCTCTATTAAAATTAATACCCACGATACACAACAAGCTATTGCAATACCTGCGAAGATGTAAAGCATGCGTGTAAGTTTGCTCTTTGGAGAGTTGCTCTCTACGACTCTTGTTTCCACTGCGTTATACTCCTCTGCGGAGAGCTGTGGCGCGCTCTTGCTGAGTGATATGATTGCAAAGAGCGATATTACGCCAACAATAGCGAAGAGTGCGATGTGTAGTAGAGTGTAGAGTGTTAAAACAACTAGGACACCCTCGTAATCTGCGACGTCGGCATATGCGCAACACTTGAAGATAAACTCTACAACAAACTCTGTGGCAATGATGATAAGGGTTAAGAGTGTTAGGGTAGTAGCTAACTTTACAAATCTCTTTGCACTCTCGGATACCAAGTTTGATGCTTGCATCTTTCGTAGGTTATTCCACACGAGTAGTACACCCAATAGACTAATGGCAACGCCAAGTAGGTTGAAGAATGATGTGTGTGTGCCATACCAGTAGTAGTAATATGGGTCGCTGTTTACGACGATGCATGCAAAGCTGAGCAGCCAACCGATAGTGGATGCGAGCACTCCCGATGCTATTCTGCGGGTGTGTGCTGCCTTATCGGGCGTGGTTTGCGCATCGGCAAAACGTCGTAAGTAGTAGTATGCAATGAATGACAATAGGATGGGGAATGATACAGTCAATAATTTGCCAAAAGACATGTAACTATAATCTTCGACAACATTGAACAAAGTACTGTTGAGTGAAAGAGCAGAACTCTCTATGTGAACATATCCATCCCAAATTGTGAATAGTCGAATAGTTAGCATAAGGCATAAGATTGAGCTTATGGCCAAACCTACAATGCCGAGGTTTCGACTATACTTTGCGTAGTATGAGTTCTTGACGAGGCCGTCTGCGTTCTTTGCTGGTGCCTCTACGGCGGGTGCTGCTACCTCCTCGATGCGCTCAAATTTGTAGCCACACTGACTGCAGAAGTTTGCGTTAGCATTAGTGAGTGGTGCGCCACACTGACTGCAAAATTTTATTTGTGCCATAGTGTCTTAGTTTAGTTGTTATTTCCATTCGTCGTCTTCGTTCTCGCTTGCTTTATTCGCGTTGTTCTCCTCGCTATCCTCGCTCTCCTTAGCGTTTTTGTTGGGTAGCTCTTTATTCTTGGCCGCTTCCTCCTTAGTCTTCTTGTGCTGGGGAAGTACAACGAGGATTAGGTCTACCACAAGGAATAATACGAAGATGCTCGCGAAAATCACAAGCAAGCCCACATACTTAATAGCGTCATCCTTGTCCAAGAACATATCTATAACAAGGCTGATGATGAGAGCCGCAGAGATATATGCTAAGAGGTACTTCCAATATTTTCTGCCCTCTGTGGGCTCACTCTTAGGCTCATCTTCGCCCTTATCTTTCTTGAGCATTTTCACAATGTTGGGCACGCCAGTCAATGCTCCGATGTTGAGCATGATGAATGGCCACAAACCGTCGTGAGGAAGCCTTATTGCAAGGTATAGCGATAGAATGTAGATCGGAAAAAAGATGACATAGATTGATTTCTCCCAAGATGTCTTCATAGTTGTAAAAATTATGTATGTTTATAAATTACGGGATTAGGAGTTATTTAATAACAAATATAGGAAACTTTTAGCAAAAATCAAAATCTGCGACCACGAAAAGTAAGAGTAGCAACCGCCTACTTGCGATTGCTACTCCTTGTGAAAGTGGTTGAACGTGGCTGTGGCGCGCGATGTGCCGACTACCGCGACTAGTTCCTCGAGTGTCGCCTCCTTGATTTTGCGCACACTCTTGAAATGCTTGAGTAGTGCGTTGCGACTCTTCTCGCCGATGCCCTCTATGCTGTCCAACTCACTTGTTATAAGTGCGTTGTTGCGCTTCTGACGGTGGAACGTGATGCCGAAGCGGTGTGCCTCGTCGCGAATATGGCAGACAACCTTTAGTGGCTCTCCCGTACGCGATAGGTAATAGGGTATGGGGTCGCCAGGGTAGAATACCTCCTCGAGGCGCTTGGCCAATCCCACGATGGGTACTTTGCCCTCTATGCCCAACTCCTTGAGCACGCCATAGGCACTCGAGAGCTGACCCTTGCCACCGTCAACGATGATAAGGTCTGGAAGCTCTGCACCCTCCGCAAGGAGGCGTGAGTATCGGCGGTGGAGTATCTCGCGCATCGAAGCAAAATCATCGGGGCCCTCCACGGTTTTAACGTTGAAGTGGCGATACTCCTTGCGCGAGGGCTTGCCATCGCGGAATACTACGCACGAGGCTACGGGATTGGTGCCTTGTAGATTAGAGTTGTCGAAGCACTCAATATGTCGAGGCTGGCGGTCGAGGTGTAACTCGCGCTGCATAGCTGCCATAAGACGCTCGGTATGTCGCTCTGGGTTCTTTATCTCGAGGTTTTTCATCAGCTCAGCGCGGTAGATGCGGGCACTGCGCAATGAAAACTCCAACAACTCCGATTTCTCGCCTCGCTTGGGTATGGTGAATGTCACGCCGTCAAAGAGTGTTGCTGCCGAGGGCATAAGTGGCACGATAACCTCGCGCGCGAGTCCTCCGTTTATATCTTCTGCAATGTGGCGTATCGCCATCGAAAGCATATCCTCGTCGTTGTCATCCACGCCCGTTGTCATGCGTATGGTCTGCACTGCGACAATTGAGCCGTGGCGTATACAGATGTGGTTGCAGTAGGCTATGTCGTCATCCTTGAGTAGTGAGAATACATCTGTGTCAACAATCTTCGAACTCACGATAACGCTCTTACTCTGGTAGTTCTCCAACGACTGCAATCGCTGCTTGAACTCTTCCGCTACCTCGAAGCGTAGCTCCTTTGCCGCCTCCATCATCTCGCTCTCCAACCACTGACGTACTGGGCGCAAATCACCACGCAAAACCGAGCGCACGAGGGCAAGACTTTCGGCATATTCTGCCTCGCTCTGCTTGCCCACACAGGGGGCTTTACAGTTGCCCAAATGGTACTGCAAACATAGCTGATGCTTACCTCTTGCGATGCTTTCGGTGGTAAGGTTCAACTTGCACGTACGCAATGGTATAACGCGGCGAATAAACTCCAATAACGAACGCTGTGTTGCTATTGAACCATATGGACCAAAATACTCCGAACCATCGCGCACAAGTTGGCGTGTTGAGAGCACTCGCGCAAAGGGCTCGCGGCGTATCACAATCCATGGATATGTCTTGTCATCCTTGAGTAGAATGTTGTAGCGTGGCTGCAGGCTCTTGATGAGTGAGTTCTCCAAAAGTAGCGCATCCTGCTCGCTATCCACCACAATGTGGCGTATCTCAACAATCTGCTTTACGAGCACTATAACCTTTGCCGAGTGATCGCGGTTTTCAACGAAGTACGACGACACACGCTTGCGCAAGTCCTTAGCCTTGCCGACGTAGATAATCTTGTCGTTGCGGTCGAGGAATTGATATACGCCCGGCGAGTGTGGCAACGCCGCCACCTGCTCCTTGATATGTTCCCGTATGGTGCTCATGTAGTGCAAAAGTACGAATTTTTTTAATAATCGACCCCGATATTCACTTTTTTTCACTATCTTTACACGCTTACAATTATAATATTGATTATGAGAACAGGTGAAATTCAAACACTTAAGGTGGCACGCATCTCAGACTTCGGTCTATATCTCGTTGATGATGAGGGTGTTGAGGTGTTGTTGCCCAACCGATTTGTGAAACTCGATATGAAGGTTGGCGATAGGGTTGAGGTATTCGTATATCACGACTCTGACGACCGTCCCGTTGCTACAACCGAGAAGCCACTTATCAAGGTGGGTGAGGTTGCAGCGCTAAAGGTTGTTGACAAGAACTTGCATGGTGCGTTCCTCGACTGGGGACTCTTCGGTAAGCACCTCTTTCTCCCCAACCGTAATCAGCAGGGTGGTGTGGTAGCAGGTCAGAAGACAGTGGTCTATATGTATGTCGACGACCGCACAGGCCGCTGTGTCGCTACCAACAAAATAAAACCCTACATCTACAACGACGATCCCCTCACTGTGAAGGTGGGTGACGAGGTTGAGGTGTTGGTGGCATTTGCTACGCCCATTGGCTACCGCGTGGTTATCAATAACCGCCACTGGGGCATGATCTACAAGAATCAGCTCTTCCGTCCAATCCATGTTGGCGACACTTGCCGCGGTTGGGTGCGCAAGATTACTGAGGACTTCCGTATCGATGTTAGCCTCCAGCAGCAGGGCTTGGCAGAGGTGGAGACTGCCGTTGTTAAGCTCGAGCAGCTCATCGAGGATCATGGTGGTGTGCTTGCGGCGAACGACAAGAGTGACCCCCAGGATGTGTCACGCCTCACGGGCATGAGCAAGAAGGTCTTTAAGCGCGCTCTCGGCATGTTGCTTAAGCAGGGTAAGGTGCGCCAGACAGAGTTTGGTATCGAACGCATCAAGCGATAGGGACGATGGCGCTAAATACGGCAGAGAGAGTTTCGCGCGAGGTCTCCGATAACTTCGTATATCAGCGTTCGAGGTTGGCTTACTACGAGGCAGCTAAGAGGGTTGAGGGGCGTGTGTTGGAGATTGGTACTGGCACGGGTTATGGCATAGAGATTATCGCCCCCCATGCAGAGCACTATGTCACGCTCGATAAACATTGTGCCATAGATGTGGCATCGCTACCCTCAAACGTAGAGTTCCGCGAGGCTAATGTGCCACCGTTGCCCTTTGCCGATGGCGAGTTCGACTGCGTGGTGTCGTTCCAGGTCATCGAGCACATAGCGCGTGATAAGGAGTTTGTGGCGGAGGTTATACGAGTCTTGCGTAAGGGTGGCAAATTTATCGTTAGCACCCCCAATAAGCCGATGTCCTTAACGCGCAACCCATGGCATGTTAGGGAGTATCGTGCAGAGGAGTTGAGGTCTCTACTCTTGGCGTTCGAGAGTGTGGAGTGCTATGGTGTAGGAGGTAACGAGCAGGTATGGGCATATTACGAGAAGAATCGTGAGTCTGTGCATCGCATCATGCGCTTCGATGTATTGAAGATGCAGTGGTGGCTGCCCCGATGGATTTTGCAGTTGCCCTACGATGTGGCAAATAGGCTCAATCGCCGCCGACTGCATAGCCAGAACACTGCACTTACGGAGTCTATTAAGATGGATGACTACACATTGCAGGAGGTTGATGACAGATGTTTCGACCTCTTCTATGTGGCAACGAAATAACAAGATATGAAGCAGCAGATAGCATTAATACAGCGCGATATAGCGTGGAGCGACTGGAAAGCCAATGCCGAGAGCATCAGGGCGTTGGTTGCCTCGTTGGCGTGCGACATTCGCG
>JAEIGA010019810.1_pt1 | contig 10252 bp, 9 predicted proteins | sample 9270691 | NCBI WGS metagenome assembly JAEIGA01 (sample SAMN17057246, study PRJNA624740) | gut metagenome | biome: biome; isolation source: fecal sample | host: Bos grunniens | place: China: Xizang | collected 2019
ATCGGTCGATTTCAATCAGTTCCTGTTGGCTCGTGTATCGGTTGTCGATATAAAGGATGGTCAGAATCATGATGAGTATCAAAAGACTGGTTTGTCTCTTGAAAAAATCATTCGCCAAGATATCGCCCCCGAGGATGCTACGAATAGACATGTGCTTCGGCGATGCGTTTTCTTGCTGCTTTTTCTGTTTGTTAGGGTTTTGTTCCTTCATATCTTATTTCTTTTCTGCAATTCTTAATTTGGCGCTGCGTGAACGTGGGTTTCTAGCTACTTCTTCATCGCTGGCAACAATCACCTTGTTGTTTACCAAGCGGAAAGGAGTGTTTACATTACCGAAGAAGTCCTGTTCGGCTTTCCCCTCGATATTTCCTGTCTTCATGATGTTCTTCACCATGCGGTCTTCCAATGAATGATAAGTGATGACCACGAGGCGTCCACCTGGCTTCAAGGCTTCGGTTGCGGCATAAAGCATTTCTTTTAAAGCCTCCATTTCTTGGTTCACTTCGATGCGGAGTGCTTGGAATACCTTGGCTAACTCCTTTTTCTCCCGTTCGCGTCCGAACATCGGCTTCACGATGTCCAAAAAGTCGCCGATAGTCACAATCTGCTTGTTACTTCTAGCTTTGACTATTGCAGAAGCCAGTTTGCGGCTGTTCTTTAACTCACCATACAGATAGAAGATGTCGGCTAGGCGTTCTTCTTCGTAGGTGTTGACTACATCAGCGGCAGTTATGCCTGCACGTTTGTTCATGCGCATGTCTAGCTTGCCGTCAAATCGGAAGGAGAAACCTCTTTCCGAATCATCGAAGTGGTGCGATGAAACACCTAAGTCTGCTAGAACCGCATCGACACCTTCTATGTCGTGGTAACGGAGGAAATTGTACAGATAGCGGAAATTGCTACGTACGAAAGTGAATCGTTCATCGTTTACGATGTTTCGTTCTGCATCTTGGTCCTGGTCAAAACTGAGCAGACGAATGGTACTGTCTCCTTGGCGGAGAATTTCTTTCGAATGTCCACCACCTCCGAAAGTGACATCTACATAGACGCCTCCCGGTTGTAAATTCATTCCGTCGATACTTTCCTGCAAAAGGACGGGTACATGATATGTTTGTTCTTCCATTGACATGCTTCTAAAAATATAATGATGTTTCAGGAGAAAGGCGTAGGCATTTTCCTTGAAACGTCGGTGCGTTTTTATAAATTTGGGGGAGTTCCCATAATCGCTTCCAGTTCCCGGCCGAAATCTTCGGGGCTCATGAAAGGCTTGTCGGCTACTTCTTTTGACCATATCTCAATTGTGTCATCCATGCCGATAATGCGTACATCTTGCTCGATATTGGCTATCTTCAGATACCGTTTAGGGATCAGGAAACGTCCGTTGCTATCGAGTGTGATGATTTCCACATCAGATACGAATTGTCGGAAAATCATCTGATGTTTGGGGTTCCAGTTGTTCAGACGGCTACGCAATTCGTTCATTTGTGTGTTCCATGCGCTTTCTGGGTATAAGACCAAGCAATTTTGATAGGTATCTTTACGCATGATGAGGCACTCTTCAGCAGCCGCTTGCAATTGCTTGCGGAATATGGCCGGTAGGAAAACTCTTCCTTTGGCATCTGTTTTTGCTTCTGAATTACCTAAAAATCTCATGCTTATACCTTGATTATATAAATTAGTGCGTAAAGTTACACAATTCCCCACTATTCCCCACAATAATTAAGAAAAAATATTTTAAGAAGTTTTCAACAGGGCCTTGTAGGCTTGTTTAAATGCGTTTTAAGCAATCCGCTTTGTACAAAATGGCGCTCTTGATAAGAGGAAAAGTTCTAAAAGTCGGAGATTCTGATGTTAGGTGGCCATTTTTTTCTTGTTTATTTAGCTAAGATAAAAAAAGAAAAATTACCTTTGCATGGAGAAAATTTTAGTAAAATGGCAGACGATTCATTTTTTTTAATTGACATAGAGAAGATTCTGAAAGGAAAATTGGGGTCAAAATATAAGTATGTTCCTGGTTTTCTGGTGTCTTACTTAAAGCGCATCGTGCATCAAGATGAGTTGAATGTATTCTTGCGTGAGTCAAAAGACAAGGTGGGAGTGGATTTTCTGGAAGCTTGCATGGGGTTCTTGGATTGCAAGGTGGAAGTGAAAGGCTTGGAGAATCTGCCGGAAGATGGACGGTGTACGTTTGTTTGTAATCATCCGTTGGGTGGACAGGATGGTATTTCTTTGGGTTATATCTTGGGGAAAAAGTACGATGGGAATGTCCGTTACTTGGTGAACGACTTGCTGATGAATTTGCGAGGTTTGGCGCCTTTGTGTATCCCGGTGAACAAGACTGGTTCGCAATCTCGTGATTTTCCTCGTATGGTCGAAGCTGGTTTTAAGTCGGATAATCATTTGATTATGTTCCCGGCTGGCTTGTGCTCTCGTCGACAAAATGGCGTCATCAAGGACTTAGAATGGAAGAAGACGTTTGTGGTCAAGAGTGTGGAAACGCAACGTGATGTGGTTCCTTTGCACTTTGAAGGACGGAACTCGGACTTTTTCTATAACTTGGCCAATATCTGCAAGGCGTTGGGTATCAAGGTGAATATTGCGATGTTATATTTGGCGGACGAGATGCTGAAGAATCGTCATAAGACATTTACGCTGACCATTGGTAAACCTATTCCTTGGCAGACATTCGACAAGTCGAAGACGCCTGCACAGTGGGCTCAATATGTGAAGGAGCTGGTGTATAAATTATAATACCGGAAAAAGAATTACAGATATATGGAAGAAATTATTGCTCCGATTGACAAGGAGGTTCTGAAATCTGAATTGACGCAGGAAAGACGTTTGCGCTTCACCAATAAAAGCAACAATGAAATTTATGTGGTGACGGCTCATAATGCTCCAAATGTGATGAAGGAGATCGGACGTTTGCGTGAAATTGCTTTCCGCGCTGCTGGAGGTGGTACAGGTAAGTCAATGGATATTGATGAGTACGATGTGATGCCTAATCCGTACAAGCAGTTGATTGTTTGGAACCCAGAAGCAGAAGAAATCTTGGGGGGCTATCGCTACTTGTTGGGGGATGAAGTGGAGTATGATGAACATGGCAAACCGGTTTTAGCTACTGCTCACATGTTTAATTTCTCCGAAAAGTTTTTGAAGGAATACTTGCCTTATACAGTCGAATTGGGACGTTCGTTTGTGACTTTGGAGTATCAATCCAGTCGCGCGGGTTCGAAAGGCCTTTTTGCGTTGGATAACCTTTGGGATGGTTTGGGGGCTTTGACTGTGATAAAACCTAACATGAAATATTATTTCGGTAAGATGACCATGTATCCAAGCTATCATCGCCAAGGGCGTGATATGATATTGTATTTTTTGAACAAGCATTTTCACGATGCCGATAAATTGATAACACCTATTCGTCCGTTGGAGCTGGAAACTGATCCAGCTTTGTTGGAAGAAATGTTTTGCTACGATTCGTTTAAAGATGATTATCGAATCTTGAATACGGAAGTACGTAAGTTGGGTTATAATATTCCTCCACTGGTCAATGCTTACATGGGGTTGTCTCCAACTATGCGTATGTTTGGTACGGCCATCAATTATGGCTTTGGCGATGTGGAAGAAACTGGTATATTGATTGCGGTTGATGAAATCTTAGAACAAAAGCGTGTACGTCACATTGAGTCTTTTGTAGCTCAGAATCCAGATGTGGTGAAGATTACTTCCGGTGCGAATCCGGTGATATCTAAAATATAAAGAAAAGGCTGCCATTCGGCAGCCTTTTCTTTTATACGGCAGGTAAACTGTTGCCTTTAATTTTTCGATACAAGTCCAATGCGTAAACATCGGTCATGCCCGAGATGTAGTCGAGTACGGCTTGTATCTTTCCGTAAAGAGTAGGCGAGTTGATATCGTACTGACTGGATACGCGGTTGATGAGCAGCTCGGAATAGGCCTTGTCTGGAGACTGGACGGCGTCAATCATCAGTTCCAGAAGTGTGCTGATAACATGGAAGCCGGCTAATTCAATATCCAATACATCGCGTGAGCGATAAATCTTTTCTACGGCAATTTGGGAGCATTGTTTGTATGCGTTGCTCAAAGGTTCGCTAATGTGCTTAATAAGTGCCCCTTCGAATGTGCCATTTAGAATGTCCTCTTCATTATCCATGAATACTTGTGTGCATTCTTTTACCAGGATGCCGATAACGGTTGCTCTCAAGTAGGCTATCTGCTCATTTTCATCGGTGACCAAACGAAAGACTTCTTCCACCCGTTCTTTCTTCTTCTCATCTAAGAATAGTTGGTAAAGTTCCTTGGTTTCCCGAGGGGTGAGGAGCTTTAGCTTGTAGGCATCTTCGATGTCCATCATCTGGTAGCAGATATCGTCGGCGGCCTCTACCAAAAATACTAGCGGATGTCTGGCGTATTTGATAGGTTCTCCTTCTTGGCTGAGGCGCTTGATGCCTAATTCCTCTGCTATTTTAATATAATCTTTGATTTCGGTGGTAAAGAAACCGAACTTGGGTCTCTTCCCTGCCAGTATGGATGGGAAAGGATATTTTACAATTGAGGCCAGGGTGGAGTAGGTCATGACGAAGCCTCCTTTTCGTCTCCCTCGGAATTGGTGTGTCAATAATCGGAAAGCGTTCGCATTCCCCTCGAAATGTGTCAAATCATCCCATTCCATCGGAGAAAGTCGTGGTTGTAGAACCATCCCTTTCCCTTCAGAAAAGTAGGTGGCAATGGCCTTTTCGCCGGAGTGCCCGAACGGTGGATTCCCTAGGTCGTGGGCAAGGCAAGCCGCAGAGACAATAGCGCCAATTTCGGATACATGGGAGGAGGCCAATTCTGGATGCTTGGTAATCAGTTTTGTTGCAATAGAATCTCCTAGAGAGCGTCCCACACAAGATACTTCCAAACTATGGGTCAGTCGGTTGTGCACGAAGATGCTCCCCGGAAGCGGGAATACTTGTGTCTTGTTTTGTAAGCGTCGGAAAGGGGCCGAAAAGATGAGACGATCAAAGTCGCGTTGGAATTCCGAACGGTCGTCTTTTCGCAGTTCGTGTATTTGCTCTAGTCCGAAGCGTTTGTTGGATATTAGTTGTTGCCAATTCATAATTCTTTGTTTAGTAATTACAAAAGTATAAAAACTTCCTTTTAAAAAATCGAAAACCTATCGATAAATCAGTTGAAATGTGTAAATTCGCACCAACTTATCAAAATTTTGGAAAATCATGAAAGTACAAGTTATCAATAAATCAAAGCACCCATTGCCACAATATGCTACAGAGCAGTCGGCAGGGATGGATCTCCGTGCCAATCTGAATGAACCGATTACCTTGAAGCCTTTGCAGCGTTGCCTCGTGCCAACCGGCCTTTATATGGCGTTGCCGAAAGGATTCGAGGCGCAAGTGCGCCCTCGTAGTGGCCTGGCTATCAAGAAGGGGATTAGCGTATTGAATACTCCGGGAACGATTGATGCTGATTATCGTGGGGAAGTTTGTGTGATTTTAGTAAACCTTTCTTCAGAAGACTTTGTCGTGGAAGATGGTGAGCGCATTGCTCAAATGGTGATTGCACGCCATGAACAGGCGGAATGGCAGGAAGTGGAAGTGTTGGATGAAACCGAACGTGGAGCGGGAGGTTTCGGGCATACGGGTAAAAAATAATTTCTTGTAATGAAATTAAGCGTTAAAATATTCGCATGGTGTTTGTGCCTTTGTGGTACATGGGTGCTTTCTTCGTGTGGTTCTAGTAGAGAATCAGCCATTTCATCGAAGAATTCTGTTGGCTTAGAATGGCAGGATCCTTTGTCGCCAGAAGAACGTCGTAAGTTTAATCATTTTTTTCTAGAGGCTGTGCGCCTGAAGGAAAAGGATGAAATGGATGCTGCTTTTGAAATGTATAACCATTGTTTGGCTATTGATTCCCAAAGTGCTGCGACCCTTTATGAATTAGGGAAATTCTACATGTATTTGGGGCAACCCGGGAAAGGAGAGAATTTCTTGCGAAAGGCTATGCAGACGCAGCCAGGTAATTATTGGTATAAGGAAACATTAGCTAGTTATTACCAACGCAAGGGAGAAGATGTGAAGGCCATTGAAGTGATTGAAGATATGGTTTCCCAATTCCCGTCGCGTCTCGAACCGCTAATGGCTTTAGTGGATTTATATAATCGCACCAAGGATTATCAGAAGGTGATTCATACGTTGGACCGCTTGGAACAATTGGACGGTAAGTCAGAGCAAATCAGTATGGAGAAGTTCCGTATGTATTTGGCAATGGATAACAACGAAAAGGCTTTCAGTGAAATCGAGTCTTTGGTTCAAGAGTATCCTTATGAAATGCGCTATCTGACCATACTTGGAGATGTATATATGGAGAATGGTAAGTCAGAGGAAGCTTTTTCTGCTTATCAGAAGGTTTTGGCGCAAGAACCGGAATATGCTCCGGCTATGCTTTCTATGGCATCTTATTATGAGAAAATGGGAGAAGATAGTCTGTATCGGGCACAACTAGACGATTTGTTGCTGAATCAGAAGGTAGAAATTCCCGCTAAGTTGAATATTATGCGCCAACTGATCATGCGTTCCGAAAGAGGAGATCGTGACAGTACCAAGATTGTAGGTCTTTTTGATTCTATGCTGGCGCAGGAACAGGAAAGCGCAGACGTTGCGATGTTAGCTGCTCAATATCTGTTGTCTAAACGAATGGATGAGCAAGCGAAGCCTGTGCTTTGGAAGGTCTTAGAAATTGATCCGGAAAACAAACCGGCTCGCTTGCAACTATTGAGCTTTGCTATTTCCAAGGAAGATTTGGATGAAGTCATTCGAATCTGCTCGCCGGCTGTGGAGTATATGCCAGAAGCATTGGAGTTCTATTATTATTGGGGGCTTGCCCATTATCAGAAAGATCAGCACGATGAGGCTTTGGAGGTATTCAAGAAAGGAGTACGGCAAGTAGGTGAGAATAGTGATAAGAATATGGTGTCCGATTTCTACTCCATTATGGGGGATTTATATCACACTAAGAAAATGAATGTAGAAGCTTATGCGGCCTATGATTCGGCTTTGGTGTATAAACCTGACAATATCGGTGCGCTTAATAACTATGCCTACTATTTGTCGGTCGAGAAGAAAGACTTGGATAAGGCAGAAGAAATGAGTTATAAGACGGTTAAGGCGGAACCCACCAATAATACGTATTTGGATACGTACGCTTGGATTCTTTTTGAAAAGGGGAAGTATGCTGAAGCTCGTATTTACATCGATCAGGCTTTGCAGAACGGAGGCGATAAGAGTTCGGTGGTCGTAGAGCATTGCGGTGATATCTATTGGATGACTGATGAGCCGGAGAAAGCTTTGGAATATTGGAAACAAGCCGAAAAGCTGGCTGCTGAGCCTGTTGAGAATGAAAGCGAAAAACGCGATGAAAAAGAATTGGTGTTGCTGAAGAAAAAGATTGCTAATAAGAAATATTATACGAAATGACAAAACGAATATTTCAGATCTTTGGAGTAGTGCTAATAGTGGTGCTTTTAGCCTCTTGCTCTACTACCAAATCTATTAAAAAGGCCTATTCCATCGAAGGAATGACCGAAATGGAGTTCGTGGAGAGTGTGATAGAAAATGCGGGTGGTTGGAAAGCTTTGACCGCCAAGATGTCTTTGTCTCTAGATTTGGAAGGGAAAGGTGTGACGAAGGTTAGCGGTACATTGCGTATCAAGAAAGGTGAAGTTATTCAGATGTCCATAGCCCCACTTTTAGGAATTGAAGTGGCACGTGCGGAAATCTCTCCAAATGGCATTTTGGTCATTGATCGCATGAACAAGCGTTATGTGGAGGTTTCGTTTGCGGAGGTAAAGGCTTTGGCTAAGGCGGATTTGGATTTCCATACTCTGCAAGCTTTGTTCTTGAATGAACTTTTCCTGCCGGGTAAGGATGATTTGACAGTTCGTGATGCTTCTTCATTTAAGGTAGAACCGGAAGCAGAAGGGATTTGGCTGAATGTGAAGCGTGCCAAGCGTTTCGGTTATCATTTTTTGGCCGAGGCTCCGGCGGCCTTGCTGAAGGAAAGTTACATCGGTTTGAATGGTTCTCCGTATGGCTTGCGTTGGAAGTATAATGATTTTCGTGCATTGGAGAGAAAACAGTTTCCGGTGGATATGAAGTTGGCTTTTGAAGGTGGGAAAAAGTCTGTTAAAGCGGCTCTTGCCTTGTCTCGTCTCTCAACAAATGGAGATTGGGAACCCCATACGGAAGTATCCAAGAAATATGAAAAGGTGGAATTGGAGGAAATTTTGAAGATCCTATTGAAAAAATGAAAAACATACTCTTGCTTTGTTTAACCTGTTTGTTTGTGTGGAATGCCTCGGCGCAGACCTCTCAAAAAATTAAGGAATTGGAAAACCAACGGAACGAACTGCAACAACAGATTGCAGAGTCGGAAACTTTGCTGCGCTCTACCAAAAAGGACGTGAAGAGTCAGTTGGATAATCTCGCCTTGATTAACGGACAGATTGCAGACCGCAAGAAGTATATTAATGCTATTGAGCGAGATGTGAATTCGCTCAACAATGAAATCAATGCTTTGCAGCGTCAATTGAAAACTTTGCAGCGTGACTTGAAGGACAAAAAAGATAAGTATGAGTCTTCGGTGCAATACATGTATCGCAACAAATCCATTCACGAAAAACTCCTTTTTATTTTTTCTGCTGATAATTTGAGTCAGACATATCGACGTTTGCGTTATGTCAGGGAATATGCCAACTATCAGCGTCTGCAAGCCATTGAGATAGAGCGTAAACAAAAACAGGTCAATGCTAAGAAGGCGGAATTGGAAACTACCCGTGAAGCTAAGGAGAAACTGTTGAAAGAAGGTGAAGAGGAAAAGAAGAAGCTGGAGAAGCAGGAGAAGGAAAAACAAGGCATTCTTAATGGACTGAAGCGGAAACAACGGGGAATTCAGTCCGAAATCAATAAGAAGCGTCGTTCGGCCAATAAATTAAATGCGCAGATAGACCGCTTGATTGAGCAAGAAATAGAGAAAGCTCGTAAACGTGCGGAAGAAGAAGCGCGTAAGGCAGGTAAAAAGCCTAGTGAGAAATCTGCAGGTAAACAACCTGTTCAAAAGGGTACGGTGGATAAGTTCCGTATGAATAGTGAAGACCGCCAGCTTTCAGGTACCTTTGAAAGTAACAAAGGCCGTCTTCCGATGCCGATTACCGGCCCGTATGTTATCGTGGGTCATTATGGCCAATATGCGGTAACAAAGAATGTCCGTCTGGATAATAAGGGTATCGATATTCGTGGAAAGGAAGGTGCTAAGGCGCGTGCTGTATTCGATGGGGAAGTATCTGCTATTTTCAAGTACAATGGGTTGAACAATGTGCTAGTGCGCCATGGTAACTATATTTCGGTTTATTGTAATCTCTCTTCCGTTTCGGTGACTAAGGGTAGCAAGGTAAAAGCAAGAGAGGAAATTGGTGTGGTTCATAAGGATGCGTCAGGTAATGCTGTACTTCATTTCCAGTTGCGCAAAGAAACGACGAAACTGAATCCGGAAGTGTGGTTAGGACGTTGATAGAGTGCCTTAAATTGTTACTTTTTGGTCATAACTTTGTCAAAATTGTGTCGCAAAAAGTAATAACTTCTTTATAAGTGCCTGGAAATCAATGTTTGCATATTGTATATATAAGAATAAGAATATAGAATAAGAAGAAGAAATAAAAGAAAAACTTCTACTTCGTAGAAGCAAAAAGAAAAAAGCAGCAGAAGATGACGATGATGTCGTTTTGTTGTTAGGAAAAAGCGCTAAGTTCTCCAAGTACTTAGCGCTTTTTGGGAAGGGATGCATAATAAAACACCACCGTGTTTTTTTAAAACGCCGCCGCGTTTTGCTTCAAACACCATCGCGTTTTAAAAAAACGCCGTGGTATCGTGAAAGGGATTTTGAAAGAGTCGGTAAAAAGGCCTTTTTTGTCGTTGAATAGGAATATTTGTTCGGTAAATTTGATGAATATTAATAAAATAACTACCTTTGCCAAATAAAGTACTTGGAGAACTAAAAATCAAAATAGTTATTAACCTCTAAAAATCAAAACTAGTTCAGTATGTTAAAACATCTAAGATCAGTAGGTGCGTTTCTGTTCCTTGCGTCGATGTCTGGCGGAGTAGCGAATGCGACACCTGTAGAAAGCGTGACTGGTGTAGAAAACATTCAGCAGAATGAAACTGCAACCGGTGTG
>JAEIGA010019813.1_pt1 | contig 10252 bp, 8 predicted proteins | sample 9270691 | NCBI WGS metagenome assembly JAEIGA01 (sample SAMN17057246, study PRJNA624740) | gut metagenome | biome: biome; isolation source: fecal sample | host: Bos grunniens | place: China: Xizang | collected 2019
CTGCCAATTCCGCCATGCCCGCGTTCGCACCCGACTGTTGCCGAGCGCTATTGGTGCGAGAAACGGGACTTGAACCCGTACGGTGTGAACCACACGCCCCTCAAACGTGCGCGTCTGCCAGTTCCGCCACTCTCGCGTATCATCGTATCGTCTTCCAACCTCGGTTGGGCGACAACGGTATGAATTATACACCATCTCTCGCCAAATGTCAATAGGTTTTCCAAAAGTTTTTTCGCTTTTTTTGAAATTTTTTTACCGTCTGCCCCTTCTCAATGCGCGGTGCGATTGACATTTCCCCTGTCCCATGATATAATAGAGCCATCACAAGAAAAAGGCAGGCACATTATGTATTCCAGAGCCTACGTTGAGATCACCAACATCTGCAACCGCCAATGCTCCTTCTGCCCCGGCACCGCACGTGCGCCGCGGCAGATGACCGTGGACGAATTCGATCTCGTAACCGACCGCCTGCGCGGCGTGACCGAATACCTCTACTACCACGTCATGGGCGAGCCGCTGACACATTCCGCGCTCCCCGACTTCATCCGCATGGCGACCGCCAAGGGCTTTAAGTCGGCAGTGACGACCAACGGTACCCTTCTTCCCTCGCGGGGCGGGGCGCTGATTGACGCAGGCGTCTACAAGGTCAACATCTCGGTACACTGCTTTGAGGAGGGCGACTCGGCCGACCACACCGCCTACCTGCACGGTTGTCTGGATTTTGCCGACGAGGCATCAGTGCGGGGAGTATTGGTCATCCTGCGGCTCTGGAACCGCGGGTACGACGGAGGACGAAACAACGAGGTGATTTCTCTGCTTGAGTCTCGCTTTGGGAGCGACTGGAAGCATTCGCCGCGAGGTGCACGCATCCGCGACAAGCTCCATCTGGAGTACGGCGACCGCTTTGAGTGGCCCGACATGGCCGAGCGCGACCGCGGCGACAGCGTGTTCTGCTACGGGCTCAAGGATCATTTCGCCATTCTGTGCGACGGGCGGGTGGTTCCCTGCTGTCTGGACCGCGAGGGGGCGATCACGCTGGGCAACGTCTACGGGACCCCCATCGACGAAATTCTCTCATCCCCCCGCGCCGTGGCCATGCGGCAGGGCTTTTGCGAGCGGCGGGCAACAGAGGAGCTTTGCCGCAGGTGCGGCTACGCGCGGCGGTTCTAAGCCATTGCCTCTCATATTCTGACAAAAGGTGCGTTTCCCTTCGGGGCAAGGCGCCTTTTTTCGCGGGTATATTTTGGCATCCCGGCGCATACTGTGCATCAGAACGGTGCGGAATCTGCCGCATTCGGTCAACCGATTTTGTCGGGCTATCCCCTTATAGTGACAATCCGCGCGATGGCGGCGTAGTATAATGAGCACATACCAAGAAACGCGCCAAAGGAGGGTGAGACCGTGCCGACCGTATACGCCGACATTCTGTTTTTCATCAACGCGGGCATGGACTATCTGTGCTTTTGCCTGACGGCGCGCCTGCTCCACCGCCCCCTCTCCCTGCCCCGTGCGGCGGTGGGCGCGGCGGTGGGCGGGGTATACGCCGTGCTCGCCCTGCTCATCTCGGCGGGGCGCGTGGCCTCTCTGTTTATCGACGTGGGCGTGTGCCTTTTGATGTGTGCGCTGGTGTTTGGGGGGAGGCATACCCGTGTGCGTGGTGTTTTGACCTGCGCGGGGGTGTATTTTCTGACCTCCATGATCCTCGGCGGTATCATGACCGCCCTCTACTCTCTCGGCAACCGCGCGGGGCTGGCCGAGCTTTTGCCGTCGGGGGAGGACGGGCTATCGACATGGCTTTTTGCTCTGCTGGCCCTCTCGGGGGGCATCGTCACCCTTTGGGGCGGACGGATATTTCACCGCTCGGGCTCGGTACGAGCCTGCCGTGTAATCCTTGAACTGGACGGGCACACCGTAACGCTGGACGGCATGGTGGACAGCGGCAATCTGCTCCGCGATCCCGTTGGAGGGCGCCCCGTGATCGTACTGGATCGGGGGGCGGTGGCTCACTCGCTCCCCACCGAGCTTCTTTCGGTCATCGACGGTGGAAACACCTTCCCCACCATACCCCCTGCGGTCGCCGCGCGGTGGGGGATCCGTTTCATTCCCACAGCAACCGCGGCGGGGCAATCCATGCTGACCGCCTTCTCCCCCAACCGCCTGACCCTGACGGCGGACACCCCGCGCGGGGAGCGCACCGCCCCCTCCAACGCGCTGATCGCCGTCACCACCCTCCCCCCTGCCAAAGGGACAGAAGGAACCCGCTACGGCGCACTGGTTCCCTCCGAATTGATTCCGAACTAATGTCAACCGATTTTCAAATTTGGATTTGTCAAGCAGGGGTTTCACCCCTGCACCCCACCAGAACCCTTTTTGCAAACCTCCTCACTTCGTTCGGTGCGAATTTGCCTTCAGCAAATATCGCGAAGGGTTCTGGACACCCAAAAACCTTAAAAAACATATATTTCAAAACGCTTTTTTTAATATTTTTTTGAAGGTTCTTGAGGGGGTTCGGGGGAACTTCTTGCAAGAAGTTCCCCCGGCGTTCTCCCAGGTAAACCCCAATTTGATACAAGGCTGAACAGGTTATACTGATATTGAATGTGAGGTACGAGTATGACACCTTTTCTTTTCATTCGGCGGCTGATCAACCGCATACGCCGCGCAAAATCCGCCAATTCCCTTTTCTACATCAACGGGTCCGAGGTTCTGCCCCACCCCCTCTCCCGTGAGGATGAGGCGGACGCCATACGCGATCTGGAATCGGGCGGCCCGCGTGCCGAGGCGGCGCGCACATTGCTTATCGAGCGCAATCTGCGCCTCGTTGCCTTCATTGCCCGACGTTTTGAAAGCACGGGGGTGGGGATCGAGGATCTGATCTCCATCGGCACGCTGGGGCTGATCAAGGCGGTGGGCACCTTCCGTTCCGACAAGAACATCAAGCTGGCCACCTACGCCTCGCGGTGCATCGAGAACGAAATCCTCATGTATATCCGCAAGATCAGCGGACGGCAGGAGGTATCCATCGACGAGCCGCTGAACACCGATTGGGACGGCAACGAGCTACTGCTATCCGACGTGCTGGGCAACGACGAGGAACCCATCAGCCACGAGGTCGAGGTCGCCGAGGAGCGGCTGGCGCTCCGCCGCGCGGTGGCAAGGCTGGAGGATCGCGAGCGGCTGATCATCGAGCTGCGCTTCGGACTCGGCGGACGGCGGGAGCTGACGCAAAAGGAGGTTGCCGATCTGCTCGGCATCTCCCAATCCTACATATCCAGGCTGGAAAAGAAAATTCTGTCCAAGCTTCGGGAGGAAATGCAACCCGAGGTAGTATAAGCAAGCAAAAACGGGAGCGGCACGCCGCTCCCGTTTGTTTTTGTTATGGGATTATTTGTCACCACTTGGTGGGCACGCCGTCCACGTAGTGCCAATAGTTGCCCGACGTTGCAGGCTGTGTTTCGGCGTAGTAGTAACGGGTTGCGGAGGAAAAGATCGTGTTACCCGGGTTCATGCTCATCCGATCCCACTGGGATGCGTCACCCACACAGTACACCTCCTTCAAGCTTGTACAACCCGCGAATACATCGTATTGCAGAGTTTCCACACTGCTTCCCAGGACGAGAGTCTTCAGATTCTCGCAGCCCACGAACGCCGACCAGCGGAGCAAGGTTACGCCGTTTCCAATGATGACCTCCTCAAGTGCGCTACAACAGAAGAACGCCTCGGGCTCAATACTCGTCACGCCGTCGGGAATGCGAATGCTCTGCAGCTTTTCGCAACGGCTGAAAGCGCCCTCGTCAATGTACGCAACCTGATTGCCGAGGGTCACACTCTCGAGATTCGAGCATCCGTAGAAGGCGTTTTTGCCGACGCCTGTAACTCTGTTACCCAAAGTCACGGCTTTCAGGGCCTTACACTCGTAGAAGCTTCCCTCGGAGACATACGACTCACAGGTATCAGCAAAGGCAACGCGCTCCAGCGCCGGGCATCCGTAGAAGACGTTGATGCCCAGTCCGACCGAGCCGCCTTCAAAGCGCACGCTTTTCAGATTCGGGCAACACTCAAACGCGTAGTCGCCAATGTACTCCACCGTAGCGGGGATGACCAGATCGGTAAAGCAGGACGTACCCGAAAACGCGCCGTTGCCAATGGTGGTAAGACTCGAGGGAATATTGATACTCTCAAGGGACACAGGAAGCACCCCACCGTCAATATATGTGATTCCGTTACCCAGCACCATCTTTTTCAGATTTTCGCATTCGGTGAACGACCACCAATCCAAATATTCCACGCTATCGGGAATGATGACGGTCACGAGCCACGGGCAATCGATAAACGCATGTCTGCCAACGCCCACCACGCGGTCACCCTCGGGGGACACCGAGGGAATGAGGATCGCCGCGTCGGTACACGTGCCGATACCCGATACGTAGCAGGTACCGTCGTCGTTGGAGGTAAACACCAGACCCTCTGCGGGAGTGGTGGGGTCAGGTACAACGGTTTCCTTACCGTAATGCACGGTTGCGCCGTGTAGGACATCATTGCCCGTGGAGATGGACACCTTGGCCCAATCCTCGGCAGAGCCTGCGTAGTAGACATCCGCCAAAGCGGTACAGTCTCCGAAGGCATTCGCCTCAATCCTCGTTACGCTGTCCGAGATGGTAACGGCAGTCAGACCCGTACAGCCCCGGAACACAGATTCGAGAATGATTTCTACGTTCTTTCCAAGGACAATGCTTCCAAGTTTCGTACATCCCTTGAAGGCCCATCCGCCGATGCTCACCACGCCGTCATGGATGGTCACGTTCGCGAGGCTCGCACAATCGGAGAATGCATAATCGCCTATGCTCGTCACGCTTGCGGGAATATGTACGTCCGTCAGCTTCGAGCATCGGCTGAACAGACCGTAACTGATGGTCGCAATACCCTCGGGAAGCACCACACGCTCAAGGCTCGTGCATCCGTCGAATACGCTACTCTCCACCGTGGTCACACCGCTCGGGAGAATCACCTCGGTAAGGCTCGTGCAATCATAGAACAATTCGCTTCGGATAATGGTTAAGCCGCCCGGCAGCTCGATGCTCTCAAGTAACGTACAACCCGAGAAGGTACCACCGCCAATGGCGGTCACGCTGCTCGGAATGGAAACGCTCTTCAGATTTCTGCATCCGTAGAACACGTCGCCGCCGATACTCTTTACGCTGTCGGGAATGATCACGCTCACAATACTTCTGTTGTCCATAAATGCGCCGTAGCCTATGGCTGTCACAGGCTCGCCGGCGGGGGACTCAGCGGGAATTATGATATGCGTATCGGTACACGAGCCCACGCTCTTGAGGGTACAGGTTCCGTCGCGGTTGGATTGGAATGTGAGCCCCTTCGAGGGTGCGTTGGGATCGTCCTCGGGCTCGGTGGTGGTTTCTGGCTCCGACGTGGTGGTTTCGGGTTCCGACGTAGTGGTTTCGGGTTCCGACGTAGTGGTTTCGGGTTCCGAAGTGGTGGTTTCGGGCTCCAAAGTAGTTGTTTCGGGCTCGGAGGTGGTGGTTTCTGGCTCCGACGTGGTGGTTTCGGGCTCGGTGGTAGTATCCTCGGGGGCGGTTGTCGATGCCTCACCGAATTCGACCGTAGCGGAGGTCAGGATATCGTTGCCGCGCTCGATCTGAACGGCCACCCACTCCTCGGCGGTACCCATAAAGTACACGTCGGTAAGGCTCGTACAATCCACAAATGCATTGATACCGATAAACTTAATGCTATCGGGAATGGTGACGCTCACAAGGCTCAAGCACTCCCAAAACAGGTTGTCGGCGATCACGGTCATGCTATCGGGAATGACTACGCTCGTGAGTCCCGTGCATATGAACGCGCCCTTCCCGATCTCCAGCAGGCTGTCGGGAAGCGTGATCTCGGCCAGCGAGTCGCAGCCGCCAAACGCTGTTTCGCCGATTAGCGTCACGCCTTTGCCGAGGTCAACCGAAGTGAGCGAGAAGCAACCGGAAAACGCGTGCGCGCCGATCGTGGTCACGGTATCTGCCAGCGTCACGGCAGACAAGCCCGTAGACGAGAATGCCGACACGCCGACGGATGTCACACCCGCGGGTATATCCACACGGGTAAGGCGCGCACAATAGGCAAACGCCGATTGGGCGATGGTGGTGAGTCCGCTCGACAGCTTCACGCTCGTAAGACCCGAGCAGTTCAGGAACGCCTGCTCACCGAGGTCGGTCAGGCTATCGGGAAGGGAGATTTCTTCCAGCGCGATACAGCCCCGAAACGCCTCATCGGCGATGCGCGTGAGGTTCTCGGGCAGTTGAATTCGTTTCAGACTCTTGCAATTTTCAAAAGCATTATAGCCGATGAGCGTCACGGTGTCGGGAACGGTAACTCTCTCCAGCTTGGTACAGTTCTGGAACACGTAGTTGGTGATGCGCTCAACGCCGTCGGGGATGATCACACTCTTGATATGGTTGCAATCGGCAAACGCATAGTAGCCCAGAGCGGTGACGCGGTCGCCCGCAGGGGAGGTAGCGGGAATGACAACGGTGGTGTCGTAGCACGTGCCGACGCTCCTCACGTAACAGGTGCCGTCGCCGTTGGACTCGAATTTCAGCCCCTCGGAGGGTTGCGGGGTGGGTTGGGTTTCCTCGGGCTCGGGGATGGTGGTTTCGGGCTCGGTGGTAGTCTCCTCGGGCTCGGGGATGGTGGTTTCGGGCTCGGTGGTAGTCTCCTCGGGTTCGGGGATGGTGGTTTCGGGCTCGGTGGTAGTCTCCTCGGGTTCGGGGATGGTGGTTTCGGGCTCGAGGGTAGTTTCCTCGGGCTCGGTGGCAACAGAATCCGTCACATCCGCAGAGGGTTGCTCGGTGCTCGCAAGTGTGTCCTCAGACACACCGTCGGAGGGGGTACACGCAACGGCAGACGCGCACAACAGCGCCGCCGTGACAAATGCTAAAAATCGTTTCATAAGGCAACAGCACTCCTTTTCGGCGTGTGGCGTGTCGTGTATACACACCATGATATATTATTATAGCACACTGCGACACGGCTGTCAAGGCAAACTATGAATTTCAGGAAAGACCTTCAAATTTGGATTTGTCGGGCACCTGCGGTGCGGCTCTGGCTCGGGGTAGGTTATCGCGCGCCTACCAAATCCCCCGAGAGCAAAGTGGTTTTCAAATTTGGATTTGTCGAACGGTTTATTATAACCCATGGTAGGGGCGCACTGCGTGCGCCCGCGGGCGATCACAGATCGCCCCTACGGCATAGAGGAGCGTTATTCCTTGTCGGGTATAGATATTCTTCGGTTTTAGGTTGTAGGGGCGACCATTGGTCGCCCGCTTGCATAATACCTATGCGGATCAAGGATTTCTTGGAAAACGGGCGATCATTGATCGCCCCTACAATCGAAATTTTAAACACCTCAATAAACCCCAATTTGAAGATCCTCCGTTTTGACTCTCCTACCCCGTCCTATACAAAAAAGCAGGGAGCCGACGCGGGCGCAGAACGCCCGCGTGGTTCCCCTTATTGCGATTGTGTCAGCGAAGCCTCACACCGTGAGAATCTTCGCGGCTATACTCCTCACACGGTGAGGTATTCTGCCACAACGGCGGCAACCGCGCCCATCAGGGCGCACACAGCATACCAGAGCAACCGCGCGGTGTTCTGCGCGGGCTTTTGCTCCAGGCCGCAGATACGGCTCTCGTGCGCCGCAAGCTGGGCATCGTACCGCTCAATCACCTGGGTGAGCTTGACGGTACACACCTCAAGCTGCTCGATGCGCTCCAGATACCGATCCATCGCGGCGTCAATCTTGCCGTGCCGCTCGTGACACAGGGCATCCCCAACGGGGCTGCCCGCGCTTGGATCCTTGTCAAACACCATCATCCTCTCCTTTCCCTTTCACAATTCAACAAAACACTTACTGCTCCCCGACCTCGATCTCCCGCGTGACAGCGTGGATAGTCCAGCGCCCCCGCATATACAGCAGGATGCGGTACCCATAGCACCGCACCGTGGGCACGGGGATATGCAAAAGCCGTTCGTGCATCCACCCCGAAAATGTCGCTATGTCAATGGTTTTCGTGAATTTTCCGTCCCCGTGGTCGAACTGCATCTTCACGGTGATCTCCCCGTCCGCATCCTCGGAGGAGACACGCAGGGCAAGCGCGTGCAGGCGCAAACCGCTCGGATCGGTTGAACGGTCGGCAAGGAAGGTTACCCGCGCCAACATCCGCCCTCGGATCGCGCTCTCGGGAGTTGAGCCCGCGTGACTGTGGCCCATCGGTGACGACGCCCAAATGTATCCATAGGTGTCCTGCATATACAGGAAACCATTGTCATAGACCATAGCCACCATTTCATACGAGTCCTCCAGAGACCACGCATCCCGCGACGGGGTGTAGACGAAATGCCATACGTCGTAGTTCCCCTCCCGCACCACGAGATGATAGCGCAAAAGGTCACTCCCCGCGCAAACCTGCCCCATATCGGTCATCTCGTGCGGCAACGCCGAAACAAGTGCAGGACGAACACCGTCGTAACGGAACACGCCTGCATGGTTACAGTAGTACAACGCTCCGTCACATTCACACAGCGTGTGCTTCATCGCATGCGGCACGCCCAAAACGCCGCTCTGCTCGACCAACGCAAAGGTGTCCGCATCATAGCCCGTCAGGCGGCAGATTGCGGTTTCCTTGAAGAAAATCGCCTGCCGTTGCCAAACGGCGCAGGCAGTAAAATCACCCATTGCCGCGGCACGCAGAGTGATTGCCCCCGCATCGGGCTGTTTTTCCGAGGAGCAGTACCAGTTAAAGGGGTTGCCCTCCTCGCACAGGTATACACACTCTCCCTCGCACGCCGCCAGCCGCTTGCCGTCGGCGAGAGTACACCACGCCGCGGCATCGGGAATGTGGCGGCGGAAGCGGAACGAGCCGTTGCGCGCGATCTTGGGACACCCCTCAAACACGCCTTGCTGTCCCAGCAGACTATGAATGCGGTAGGTATCGGTGGCGATCACTTTATCGCCATCCATCTCCTCCACAATGATGGCATCCCCGTTGCAAAACCCCAGATCCGCCCACGTCATGCCCTCGGGCAGAAACGCGCCCTCGTACAGAAACCGCGCGCCCGGGATCACCCCCGTGTTGATCTCCATGTGGATGATCTCGCCCGTATCGGGCAGGTAGCACAGCTTGTCGGGCAGGATGAGCAGACGGTTTCCGAAGGGAACATACGTTTTCCGTGTTTCGGACACCTCGCACAGCTTCCTCTCCGCCCCGCCCGGGATCAGCTCAAAAAGCGTGCTTTTATTCACGTGATAGATTTTTCCCCGAAATATCGTCATGCCGTGAGCCGCACCGAATGATCCATCCCCCACGCGACAGCAGGAGCGAGGGTAACGCGTCGTGAGCGCGGGATATGCTGTGGAGCTCATGTTATACATGTCCACCACGCTCAACCGATCGGGGTGAGCGTGGCGCACAAGCCCCCCGAAGCTACGGTCGGTGCGAATCTGCCGTTTGGGAGTACGGCACAGCGTACGGGGCAAATACGAATGAGTATCAGCCATAACGGATTCTCCTTTCCTCCTTTTCGCGGCGATAAATTTTCGCGGCGAAATTTTTTTGCGGCGAAAATTTTTCGCATCGAATGATAGGTTACGCATCACTCGTCGGAGCATTCTGATCGCCGTCCGCCGCAGACTCTTCCGGCACGGATGCCGCCAAAACCGCCACGCCCGAGGCCGCCGCTGACAGCGCATCCACCTTCTCCTCCAGTTCGGCCATGTGCCGTGCGATCTCACGCCGCAGGCGTTCACAGCTTTCAAACAGCGCCTCTGCATCGGATGATAGAGCCCCCACGTAGTTCTCAAGGCGGCGCAGGCGTTCGGCGTCACCGCTCTGCGCGGGGGGATAGTACCGCCCGCATCGCAGGATCAGCTCGTCCATTTACACACCGCCCATCCTGCGCAGGTACTTGGCGTAGCTCTGGTACGCCGCGTTGAACAACGCCGCCGCGTTCTCATACCGCGCACCGTCGCCGTGGTAAAAGTGCGTCATAGCGACGAGATACGTCCAGTAGAGCTGATCGTAGGGGAACGGCACGATAAGCACGGCGTCCTCGCCCGCGTCCTCCTCCCATTCCTCCAGCCTCGTCAAGGGTACGTCGTGCAGCTCCGCGCGGATTTTGCCCTCCAGCTCGCCCAGCCAGCGAGATTTGATCGCGCCGTCGATCTGATTGGGATGCAACGCATCCA
>JAEIGA010019814.1_pt1 | contig 10251 bp, 10 predicted proteins | sample 9270691 | NCBI WGS metagenome assembly JAEIGA01 (sample SAMN17057246, study PRJNA624740) | gut metagenome | biome: biome; isolation source: fecal sample | host: Bos grunniens | place: China: Xizang | collected 2019
AGGCGTCTGTCGTGGCCACGGTGACGCTTGGCTTCAACGCCGCGCTTGTGCTGGGTCTGCCCTTCAGCCGGCTCATGGCGCAGGCGCTGCCCTGGACGGCGGTGTTCTGGTTCGTCGGAATCGCGAGCATGGCCATGATCCCCGTTGTGCGCGTCATCGTGCCGCACGGCCATGATGCCGCACCCAAGCCGCTTATGCAGCAGCTGGCCTACCTCAAGCGCCCGCGCGTGTTGCTCACCTTCGGGCTGAACCTGTTCTGGGTCGCCGGCTACGCGACGCTCTACTCCTACATCACGCCGTTTCTGCAGGAGGCCACTACACTCGGCGCAACCGCCCTCTCGGTAGCGCTGCTCGCCTTTGGCGCATCCACGCTCGTGGGCAACAAGCTGGGCGGATGGCTCTGCGACCACTTCGGCATGCGCCCTGTGGTGCTCACAGCGTTGGCTGCGCAGGCTGCGCTGCTCGTGGTGCTCTTCGCACTGGGCGGCCCGGCGTGGCTCGTCATCCTAGCCGTGCTCGTGTGGGGCGTTTTCTCGTGGATCCCGTCGCCCATCATCAACCTGGCCGTCGTGCAGGCGGCCCCCGAGGCGGCCGACGTCATGCTGTCGCTCAACAACTCCACGACCCAGTTCGCCTACGCGATCGGCGCGGGGGCCGGCGGCATCGTCGTGGCCGGTGCGGGAGCGCACCCGCTCTGCCTCGTGTCCATCGCCCTGCTCGCGCTCGCTGCGGCAGCGGGCGCGTTCGCAACCAAACCGGCTGGTGATGGACGGGCAAACGAGGCGGCGCCCATCGCGGCGGCCAACCAGGCATAACACCCCGACAGCGTGTCAATCGCAGAGGAGCTCACTATGGAAACGCGGAGACTCAACGGCATCGAAGTGTCTGAGGTGGGCATGGGCTGCATGGCCTTCTCCCACGGCTACGGCAAGATTCCCGATGAGCGCTACAGCATCGAGGCGATACGCGGAGCGTTCGAGCATGGTTGCACGCTCTTCGACACGGCCGAAGTGTACGGGCCGAACCTTTCCCCCTTGCATCGCGGGCACAACGAGCGGATTGTCGGAAAGGCGCTCGCCCCTGTGCGCGACCAGGTGGTAATCGCCACCAAGATGATGCCGAGCGACGGCTTTGGACGCGACGCGTACAGCACGCTGCGCAAGCACTTGGAAGGGTCTCTCAACCGTCTGCAGACCGACTACGTCGACCTGTACTACATCCATCGCTCAGGCGGCGTGTCCATAGAGCATGCAGCCGAGGCCATGGGGCGCCTTATCGATAGGGGGCTCATTCGCGGATGGGGCCTCTCGCAGGTCGACATCGACGTTATCGACCGCGCGCAGCAAGTGGCGCCACTTTCCGCCGTTCAGAACATCTACTCGATGGTCGAGCGGGATTCCGAGGAGCGCATCATCCCGTATTGCATGAAGCACGGCATCGGCTTTGTGCCCTTCTCCCCGATTGCCAGCGGGCTTTTGTCGGGCAAGATCACGACCGCCACCAAGTTCGAGAAGCATGACGACGTGCGCAACTGGGTGCCGCAGCTCTCCAAGCACAACATCGCCGGCAACCAGCCCATCATCGACCTGCTAGCCGAGTACGCCGAGCTGAAGGGATGCACGAGCGCGCAGGTCTCGCTCGCATGGATGCTGAAGAAGTGGCCGAACGTCGTGCCCATCCCGGGCTCGAAGAACAAGGGGCGTATCATCGAGAACCTCGACGCGGCGGACGTGGAGCTGACGGACCAGGAGTTCGCATCGCTGCAGGCCGCGCTCGACGCATGCGAGGTGTATGGGCATCGCGGTCTGGGCGGGTTCTAATCCAGACGCAGGAGCGGCTTATCGGCACACGGCTCGATTCCGTGTACCCATTTGCCCCCATGCGCGCATGAACCGCCCATTGAATGCCTTCCGCTCACGTTCGACAATATCCATGAACGGAAATCCTAACGGAAAGGACGAGCTATGACGCTTGAGAACCAAACTTTCGTGAAGCTCAACAACGGAATCGAGATGCCGCAATTCGGCATGGGCGTGTACATGGTGCCGGAAGGCCCCGATACAGTGAACGCCGTAAAGGAGGCGCTGCGTCTGGGATACCGCCACATCGACACAGCTCATGCGTATCAGAATGAGCGCAGCGTCGGCCAGGCCATCCGCGAGAGCGGGGTGCCGCGTGATGAGGTGTGGATCACCACGAAGCTGTGGCCCTCCGAGTACGGGCGCGGCAAAACGGCAGCGGCCATCGGCAAGATGCTCGAGCGCTTGGGCACCGACCATATCGATCTGCTTCTGCAACACCAGCAGTTCGGTGACTACATGGGTGCCTGGGCCGACATGGAAGATGCCGTGGATGCAGGCAAGGTGCGCGCAATCGGTCTATCGAACTTCGAGAGCGAGCGCTTGGAGGAAGTTTGCGAGGCTGCACGCATCAAGCCTGCAGCGCTGCAGGTGGAGTGCCACCCCTACTATCAGCAGGATGCCCTGAAGGAGCGCATCGCCCCGTACGGCACCGTCATCGAGAGCTGGTACCCGCTCGGTCATGGCGACGCGGCGCTTTTGTCCGAGCCGCTGTTCGCTCAGCTGGGTGCTAAGTACGGCAAAACGCCCGCCCAGGTCATCCTGCGCTGGCACATCCAAGAGGGCAACGTCATCTTCCCCAAGTCGACGAGCCCGGCGCACATCGCCGACAACATGGACATCTTCGACTTCGAGCTGACGGCGGACGAGATGGCGCAGGTGAAGGCGCTCGACAAGGGCGTACGCTACTTCAACATGACGCTCGCCGAGCAGGAGGCGAACCTCGGCCAGTTCGTCCCGGGAGACTAGTTGATGTTCGGCAGGAAACGCATGCAGGAGGGCCAGGCGACCATCAGCATGGACACGTCCGGCCTTACGGCCCAGCAGCTGGAGGTGCTGGAAGCGTTCAACCGGTTCCAGGAGGCCATGTGCTCCGGTGACGTAGGCGCCATTGATGCGCTCATAGAGCCTGGCACGCGCATGACCCATGGCGGCGGAGCCAAGCAGGACAAGGATGACTGGCTCGAGGAGGTCGCCAGCGGCTCGATGCGCTACTACTCGTCGGAAATCGCGAGTGCCGACATACGGGTCGAAGGAGATTGGGCCGTCATCGATCCTGTGTGCAAGCTCGATGCGCGCATCTGGGGGTTCAGGAAGGTCTGGAAGGTGAGCATCCGCAACGCGTTTCACAATGTCAACGGAAAATGGCTGTTTGCGGAGGTTCCGAGCTGGATGTGAGAAGCATTCAATTGATTGAGCCTTTGCGCACTATAAGAGTTGCTGGGCAAACGATTTTGCTATCGGTGTATGCTGCAAGCTCAAAAGAGCTTAGGAAGGCTTGCAAAGGCTTAATAGACGCCCCTGGCGATGCGGATCGCCAGGGGCGTCTATTATGCTTAGCTGGGGAAATACGGGCTTAGCGACGGTTGCAGCTCACTCCCACTCAACTGTCACAAGGCGAATTTCCACTCGCTAACAGTTTGCCGTCTCGTGCTCTCCCGTGCCGTCACGTGTACTCACGTGGCGTTTCGTTATTGGGGAGTATTTTCGCCGAAGTGCTCTGGGGGTGTACTCACCTGTACTCACCGTTGAGTACGCTTTTTGTACTCACCCCTCGGGGAGTAATCACAGCCGCAGGTCAGTGATGGGGAGTATTACTCAGTTTTGAGAGGTGAGTACAGGTTGCATCGGTTTTAAGTATCAGCGGCTTCTAATGGGGTCCTTGTATCTTAGCCAACCATATTATATACTAGCCAATAATTACTAATATGGCTAAGATAGATTAAAGGTGGCGAAGATACCCAGGTGGCCCAATTTGAATACGGAAAGGTCCTCGATAGCCTCATTACGCCGGATGTTGTGTCTGCCCTCGGAAACGTGCGCGAGCACCGCGGAAGGCAGGAGCTCTACAAGTCGCTGCAGCCCGCGACGCTGGAGAAGCTTTGCGAGGTTGCGAAGATCCAGAGCACGGGCGCGTCGAACCGAATCGAGAACATCTCGACCTCTGAGGTGCGCCTGCGTGAGTTGATGCAGCGCAAAATCGAGCCCATGAACCGCGACGAGCGCGAGATTGCCGGGTACCGCTACGTACTTGACATGATTCACGAAAGCCACGACAGCATCCCCGTGACCCCGGGCGTCATCCTGCAGCTCCACCGCGACCTCTACCGTTTCTGCGACGTCTCGTTCGCAGGGCGTTGGAAGGACTCCGACAACGTCATCGCGGAGCGCGCCGCGGACGGTCGCATGGTGGCGCGCTTCGTGCCCACGAGCGCTGTGGCAACGCCGGGAGCAGTCGAGTGCATCTGCAAGGAATACAGCCTCTGGTCAAAGGACGGCACCTACGACCCGCTGCTCGTTTCGCTCGTCTTCGTGTTCGACCTCGTGTGCATTCACCCCTTCAGCGACGGCAACGGGCGCATGAGCCGCCTGCTCACGCTGCTGCTCACCTATCGTAGCGGCTACGACGTGGGCAAGTATGTGTCAATCGAGGCAGAAATCGAGCGCACGAAGGCGACCTACTACGAGGCGCTGGCCGCGAGCTCCGCTGGATGGGCCAAAGGGGAGAGTGACTACGCGCCGTTTGTCACCTACATGCTGGGCGTTATGGCCGCGTGCTACACCGACCTCGACGCGCGCGTTGCGCTGCTGGCTTCGGGCGGCAAGGGCGAGGACATCCTGCGGGCCTACTTCGCAGACCTCGTCGGGACGGCGACCAAACGTCGGATTCTCGACGACAACCCAACGCTCAGCAGACGCACTGTTGAGCGCGTCTTGCAGAAGCTGCAGTCGGAAGGCATCATCGAGAAGGTGGGCGCGGCTCGCGCAACCACCTATAGACGCGTTGAAAGGTAGCGCCATGATCGTCCTCATCACCGGGGCATCGCATGTGGGAAAGACGGTCCTCGCACAGCGCATTCTCGAGAAGTACGCCTTTCCCTACTTCTCAATCGATCACTTGAAGATGGGGCTCATCCGCAACGGAAACACCGACCTTACGCCAGAGGATGACGAAGCGATCACGGAATACCTTTGGCCAATCGTGCGCGAGATGGTGAAGACCGCCATCGAGAACAGACAGAATCTTGTCATCGAGGGCTGCTACATCCCGCCCGACTGGCGAGGGGATTTCGAGGAAGAATACCTCAGGTCTATCGAGTTCATCTGCCTGGCAATGTCAGATGCCTACATCGATGCCCATATCGGCGAGATAGAAGAATACGCCTGTGCCGTCGAGGCGAGGCTGGAAGACTCCGGCTGCACGCTCGGCGAATTGAGGGAAGACAATCGACGCTGCATCGACGCTTTCGCGAAATGCAACGAGAAGGTCACGATAATCGAATCGGATTTCGAAGCAACAATCGAGGCGGTTCTCGACGCCGTTCACCCCCGTTGGAGCAGCCTGCAATCGGCTTAATGTTCTGCAAGCGTGCGCCTGGTGCCAAACCGTAGCAAACGATGCCAAGAGAAGCTAAGCGGTGCTACTCCGTGGGCTATTCCCACTCAATGATTCCCGCGCTCGCGGAAGTTGCATTCTCGTATTGTTTCATACACGAGCACCCCGCCGTCTTTGTGAAGGCAATCGACCGTGCGGCTGCGAATGCCGCTCTTGACAAAGGCAGCGATGGGCAAAAGCTTTTGCGGTGTGATGAAATGTGACTGCCCCCATACAGCTTGACGAGCCTGCTTCACATTATTCCGCATAGGCTCGGCGAATGCGCTGGGCTATGCCACGGTGTTTGAGAGTCGTGGCGCACTTTGTACGATGGCGTCAACGAAGCTTGCGACGTGCGGGGCGGGCTCCTTACCGCAGACGATACCATAGGGCACCGCATAATCCCACTCCATCGGCAGCGTCGCAATGCCGGGATGCACGCCTTCCCAGGCATCGAGCGTCTCCAAGAAGAGGCCCTCAGCCGCGCATGTGTTGAACGTGTCGAGTGTGTAGAAGCTCGGCGCGTCGACGATATTCACTCCGGGGTGCGTCAGCGCGTCAGCGCGTATGGCATCTACGACGGGCGATGCCCCCTCGCGCACGAGCATGAGCTTCTCTCCCTGCAGGTCATTCCAAGTAAGAGACGTGCGCGAAACCAGGGGATGAGAGGTGGGAACGCCAATCTGGCAGCGATAGCGTCCGAGTTCCAAGATGTCGCAGGTTTCGCGCCAGGACGGTGCGTCGCAGGGTCCCACGAAGCAATCTACCTGCCCGTCGAGCGGGTCGGGACCCGAAAGACGCCCATCCTCGAAAGGCACGATGTGTACGTCGAAGGGAAGGCCCGCACCCACGCGCGTCCAGATGTCGACGAGCGGCTTGCACGGACGCAGGGGCGATGTGCCCACGCGAATGGTAGGCGAAGATGCGCCCGCTACCTCGCGCGCGTGTGCCGCAGCCGCATCCGCCAGGCGGGCTATCCGACGGACGTCCTCAGCGAGCGCAAGGCCGGCCTCTGTGGGAGCCGCTCCTCGGTTTGACCTCTCGAAGAGCTTCACCCCGAGCTCGGATTCCAACGATTCCACGTGCTTCATAACCGATACTGCCGACAGGTAGAGCACCTTGCCGGCGGCCGAGAAGGACCCGCGCTCTGAAACCTCAAGGAACGTGTTCAGCCTTTGATCGAGAAGCATGTCTGTTCTCCTGTTGTTCATAAGCGTTAACCACAGATTAATACGGTATCAGCAATTAATGCATTCCACAACATAGAAACGCATCGCATAATTTCCTTGTAGTTAAAACTGATGGCGGGCGATACCCGCAGAAAGGCAGGAATGCCATGGACAAGAAGACAATTGTCGTGATCGGGGCGGGCCCGGGGCTAGGCAACGCGGTTGCTGCCCGTTTCGGAAGTGAGGGCTACCGCGTGGCGCTCGTGGCGCGCAGGAAAGAGGCACTCGAGGGCTATGTCGCCGAGCTTGCGCAGGCAGGCATCGAGGCCAAGGGGTATGCCGCCGACGTGTGCGAGATCGCGTCGCTCGATGCAGCTATCTCGGACATCCAGGCGGACTTCGGCGACCCGGACGTGGTCGTCTACAACGTCGGAATCACGACCCCCGACGAGCAGCCGCTGACGGCCGCCGACCTGCAGCGCCACTTCGCAACCGACGTCGTGGGCGCCTACGAGACGATTGAGCGCTTCGCGACCGACGGCTTTGCGGGCAAGGGCGGAGCCGTCATCCTCACCGGCGGCATTGCTGCCGTGAGCCCCTTCCCAGGTTATCTTTGCCTGGCGCTCGACAAGGCGGCGCTGCGCAACCTGGCCATCGCGAAGAACGCCGAGCTTGCCGAGCGTGGCATTTTCGTAGGCACCGTCATGGTATGCGGCATCATCGGCGGCGACGACCACTTCGCCCCGGCCAACATCGCCGAACGCTTCTGGGAAATGGTGGAAAGCCGATCGGACGTCGAGCTGCGCTACGAATAGGACCGTCCCGCGCAAGCCTATGAATCCGGAATCGAGCACATCCAGGGTGTCGACGGGCCTCGCCGTGCTGCTTGCCGCAGCGGCGGGGCTCGCTATCGGCAACCTCTACTGGGCGCAGCCCCTGCTCGCGGAGATTGCGGCCGACATGGGTGTGACGGCGGCCGACTGCGGGTTGCTCGTCACGGCGACGCAGGTCGGATACGCCATCGGCGTGTTCTTGGTCGTGCCTCTGGGCGACGTGCTCGACCGCAAGAGGATGGTCCCCGTCGTCATGGTGGCCTCGGTCGCGGCGTTGGCAGCATGCGCTTTCGCTCCCGGCTTCTCAGTTCTGGCGGCCGCTTTGGCGCTGCTTGGGCTTACCACCGTCTCAGGCCAGGTGATTGTTCCGCTTTCCAGCGAGCTTTCCGGTCCGTCCGAGCGCGGTCGTGTCGTGGGGATCGTGAGCGCCGGCATAACCGGCGGCATTTTGGCCGCACGCGCCCTGAGCGGGCTTGCTGCGTCGGCAGTCGGTTGGCGCGGCATGTTCGCTGCCGCTGCGGTCGCGAACCTCGTCATGGCGTTCGTGCTCTACCGAAAGCTGCCGGACCTCCCAAAACACGAAAAAGTCTCCTGCGCCAAGCTCATCGGAGGCGTGTTTGCAGCTGTCGTGCGTATCCCTGCCGTTCCGCGCGTCATGGCGATGAGCGGCCTGGCCTTCGGCGTGGCGTTCAACCTGTTCTGGAACGGGGTGACCTATCTGTTGTCCGCAGATCCGTTCGCCATGACCCCGTTTCAGATAGGCCTCGTGAGCCTGGCCGGGGTAACGGGCACCGTGTGCTCCATCTGGGCAGGACACTTCCAGGACGCGGGGCGCGGCATCCCGGCGACGGGCGCCTTCCTGGCATTGTGCGCGGCGACGATGGCGCTTGCACTTCCAGCACGGGCGCATGTCGGTGCCATAGTAGCGGTCGCAGCCGTCTATTCATTCGCCATACAGGGAGTAGGCGTGCTCAACCAGACGCGCCTGTTTTCGTACGCGCCTGAGATGGCGAGCCGCCTGAACACCGCATTCGTCGTGAACAACTTCGTGTGCGCGGCGACGGGAAGCGCGCTTTCGTCGGTACTGTGGAACGCTTGCGGCTGGACAGGCATTTCGCTCGGTGGCTTTGCGGCATGTTTTGTCGCCACCATCGTGTGGTTCTGCTCACGGCATACGATTCGACTTCCGGAAGAGCGATAAGGAAGCGCCGCTGGACCCTTCTTTCGATTGGAGCAAGATGGAATACGTAGCTCTTAACAATGGAGTGAAGATGCCCCTAGTGGGGTATGGTACCTACCGCACGTCAAACAGGGACGCGGCCCGGCTCGTGTCCGAAGCGCTTGCTCTGGGCTACCGCCACGTGGACACGGCGCAGTGCTACGGCAACGAGAGCGGCGTGGGTAAGGCAATCGCCGAAAGAGGCATCCCGCGCGACGAGCTGTTCGTGACGACGAAGACGTGGACCTCGGGATATGCCGACACCGCTCGATCGATAGACGCAAGCCTGAGTGATCTGCGAAGCTATTATGTTGACCTGCTATTGGTCCACGAGCCGTCGGGTGACGTGGGCGGCATATGGCGAGCGCTTGAGGAGGCGTACCGCGCAGGCAAGGCGCGCGCCATCGGCGTGAGCAACTTCCTTGGGCGCGACTTCGCGAGACTGCTGGAGATCGCAGAGGTCGTCCCCGCTGTGAACCAGCTCGAATGCCATGTGTACCGTCAGCAGCGTGAGATGCAGCGGGCGTGCTCGCAGGCGGGCGTGCTCATGACGTCGTGGTCGCCGCTCGCAGCGGGTCGCAACGGCTACTTCAACGATTCCGTACTCGCGGGAATCGCGCGGGCCCATGGCGCGAGCATCGCCCAGGTGGGCTTGCGCTGGCTTGTCCAGCGAGGTATCCCAGTCATACCGAAGTCGGCCGACCCGCGCCGCATGCGTGAGAACCTCAACGTCTTCAGTTTCAAGCTAACGAGCACCGAGATGGCTGCGATCTCCGAACTCGACACGAATGAGAGCCAGTTCGGCTGGTGGTAAGCATGCTTGAGTCAAGCAGAAAGTTTTGTTCAAGCAGCATTGCTGTCCGAACACGTGCAGCTGGTGCCAAGGCATGACAGACGGCGCCAAGAGAAGCTAAACGGTGCTACTCCGTGGGCTATTCCCACTCAATGATTCCGATTCCGTCCGATTTTGCGTCCTCGTGGCGTTTCGTGACGCCTCGTCTCACCCATGGTCTCCCGTTATAGGTGAGTATTCGCATCGGACCCGTTTCTTTGGAACTCACTTGGAGCTCAGCGGGGTGAGTTCCAGCTGGAACTCACCTAGGGGGAGTATTTTGCCCGACATGGGGAGTAATGCCCCTGACCTGCGGTTTTGTCGATCCATCATGGTGGAGTGAGTTCCAGCCCGATTTCCAGCCCTTCCGCCTGATATGGGGAGTATTGTTTTCCACATGGGGAGTATTGCGGTCTACCTGCGGAAACGTTTTACGTCCATGGTAAGTGAGTTCCAGGCCTACGGCTACTTTGCCTTCACGAGCGTACGTCGGATCGATGCGCTGCTCTACTGCAGTAGCAAAAACACCAAATGAACTGCCTCCCATTTCTTGGACATGAGAAATGGGAGGCAGTTCAAGCTGCTGGAGCCATCCGAATCTCGCATGCAAATCCCCGAAGGCTTGCGTATAAACCATCATAACCGGGCGCATGAATGGACGCACGCATCCTCTCCGGTTAGGACTGGTCGAAAACCTTAATTGCACCTCCTTGCGGGCTTTGAGGATCCGCACGGTCTTCTTGA
>JAEIGA010019815.1_pt1 | contig 10250 bp, 11 predicted proteins | sample 9270691 | NCBI WGS metagenome assembly JAEIGA01 (sample SAMN17057246, study PRJNA624740) | gut metagenome | biome: biome; isolation source: fecal sample | host: Bos grunniens | place: China: Xizang | collected 2019
ACCATCCAAAAAGGTAGCATAATACTGATTATCATTTTTATAATATTTAGTTATATCATCACCATGAATAGTAGGTAAAACAGTACATGAAGCAGTAGTTGAATCTTCTGAATAGGTACCATTACCTTTATAAATTACACCAATCTCATATACTCCAGGAATTAAATTAATTGCGAGTGAAGCTTGACCACTTACATCAGTAGTTTTAACATAATCAACACCAGAGACAGAGAATGTTAAATTCTGATTAGCTAACTTATTTCCATTTTCATCACTTAAGGTAGCTACAAATCTTGTTCCATTTTTATAATATAAAGTTATATCAGGCGCATCTATTTTTACACCTGTTGTGGCATTATCATTTACACCAATAGTGTTTTGATCCAAAATTGTATCAACGTTGTTAATTGATAAATTATTTGAAGAATCAGACCCTACATTACTATTTTCAACAGCCAAAAGATCCCCAGATGAATCTTGGCCAACATAGGTATCATTTACACTTATTTCACTTGCGGAGATAACACCAACCGACACAAATGCGATTAATATAATCAACGCTAAAAATATTCGTTTTTTCAAAATACTTTACCTCCATTATAACGTATTTAACAACTATGGAAAAATCCTATTTTCCATTATACTAATAGTATTAAGAATATCTTATATAAACTTATTTGTTTAGTTAATTGATTTATACACGAGCAATTTCAAAAAAAAATATTAAAAATATGTGAAAATAATAAAATAAGAGAAAATAATCGTGAATAATACATCAAAAACTTTAAAATATATGATTTAATTTATTAGGATAACAACACATATTGATTGTTAAATCATTAATAAAACAATTTTTATATCAAATTTGATAGTTAAATTAATATTAATATTAAAAATAAGTATTATATAACAATATTTAATTAAAACTAAAAATTTAAAGAAAAAAAAAGAAAAAATAAAGGATGTAAATCAATTTTACATCATTGGAGGCATACCACCCATTCCACCCATTCCACCAGGCATTGGAGGCATACCACTATCATCATTTCCAGACTCATCAGCACCAGTAGAGGTAAGTGCATTTCTTGCTGCAATCATATCATCAATACGGAGTATCATTTCAGCAGCTTCACCAGCAGATTGGAGAGCTTGAACTTTAACTCTTAAAGGTTCAATAACACCAGCTTCTCTCATATCTACAATTTCACCAGTGAATACATTAATTCCAATAGCATTAGAGTCTTCGTGAGCAGCTTTTAAATCAGCAATTAAGTTTATAGTGTCTAAACCGGCATTTTCAATTAAAGTTCTTGGAATAACTTCTAAAGCTTCAGCATATTTTAAAATAGCTAATTGTTCTCTTCCACTTACAGATTCACCATAATCTCTTAATGCTTTTACTAAATCAATTTCACAAGCTCCTCCACCAATGAGAACTTTACCTTCTTCGATGGTAGCTGCTACCACACCTAAAGCATCATCTAAAGCTCTAGCAATTTGTTCAGTAACATAACGGGTACTTCCTCTTAAAACAATTGAGGATGCTTTTGGATTTTCACATTCTTCAATAAAAGTTAATTTATGATCGAATACTTTTTCAAGGTAAACTTTTCCTGCACTACCTAATTTATCAGCAGATAAATCTTCAATATCAGTAACTAATTTAGCACCGGTAGCTTTTTGAATTCTTTCCATATCGGATTTTTTAACTCTTTTAAATGCCATGATGCCTGCTTTTTTAAGGTAATGTTCAGCTAAATCATCAATACCTTTTTGACAGAACAATACATTAGCACCTGAATCGATAATTTGGTTAACTAAGTCCCTAATCATTTCTTCTTCATTATCTAAAAATGCAGCAAATTGATCAGGAGAAGTTATATCGATTTTAGTATCAGTATTAATATCTTTTAATTCAATAGGATATTTCATGATTGCAATTTTTGCATCTTCAACAGATTCAGGCATGTTTTTAGAAACAGGAGTCTTATCAATTACAATACCTTCAGCCAAGAAAGAATCTTCTACAGAATCTCCAGAAACTCTTTGAATATTAATGTTATCTATATCAGACACACCATCTTCTTCAATTCTTAAAGCAGCATCAACAACTAATTTAGCTAAATGATCTTTTGCATAATCTGATCCTTTACCACTCATTGCAGTTGAAGCAACACTCATAAGAGTTTCTTCATCATCAGCATCGATAGCAATATCATTTAATATTTCAACAGCCTTAGCAGTTGCATTTCTAAATCCTTTAACAACAACGGAAGTTGCAATTCCATCTTCTAATAATTCTTCAGCTTTAGCTAATAATTCACCAGCAATAACAACAACAGAAGTAGTTCCATCTCCAACAATTTCTTCTTGTTTTTTAGCAGTTTCTACAAGCATACGTGCAGCTGGTTGTGCAATCTCCATTTCTCTCATGATAGTTGCACCATCATTTGTAATGGTAATGTCACCCATACCACTAACAAGCATTTTGTCCATTCCTTTAGGACCAAGAGTAGTTCTTACAATACCTGCTAACACCTTAGCAGCAGTAATATTCATTCTTAAAGCATCTCTTTTAGAATATCTTTCAGTCCCTTCAGGAAGAATAAATATTGGTTGATTTGCCATATATTTTCACCTTTAAAATTAATTTATAATAATTGTATTAACCATTATACATTAATAATATTGATTTGTGGTAATATAAAAAGATTACCTTATCAAAGGAAATTCAGAAAAAAAATGATAAATAAATAAAAATAAATAAAAAAAAGAAAAAAGTGCTTAATTAAAAGCACATTCTATATGGGGAAATTTTAAAAATTTATGTTTAATTGGATTTAAAATGAAAAATCTGATTCAATGATCGGTACACCATAAGGACCTTCAACATCAACACCCACAATAGGCACACTGATAGGACCGTTCAACGGAATACCAACATTGCTTACAGGCAAACAGAAAGGACCATTGAAATGATTATCAATTCCACCATTGTCATCTACAGGAACATCTGCTGCAGCAACAAAAGGATAACTGGAAGAACCTCCTAAAGCGTCAGTACCAAAAGGTACACTGAAAGGACCTGTTAAGGGGATGTTAACAGTTGCTAAAGGAAAATTCAAAGAATCATGGAAACTATCGGCACCCATAATAGGGATTTCTCCATTAAATCCATCCACATCAGAAGATGCGGAAACAACATTTACGCCTATTAATGCAATAGAAATTATTAATAAAGTCACAATTTTTTTCATAATAACAATTCCAAAAAGATTATTGCAAAGTAAAATGTAACGAATATTGTTTATTTTTAATTACATAGACTTAAATAAGTTTATATATTAAAAAGATATTATATAAAGTTTTTTGAAAGCAAGTGATTGCTTGCATTGGAATAAAGTTAAAAATAAAACATTAGATAAATATATGGAAAATAAGAAACTATTAAAATCCAAATTGAAATTTCAAAATGAATATTGAAAATTTGAAAACTCTTAAAATTTTAAAAGAGAAAGTACATATAATATATTATATGTATCAAAAAGTCATTGAAGATATAAAAAGAAACCTTGGTGAAAACAAGGATTTAAACCGCAAATATTTAATATCTCAAATAGAAATTTATAAAACCCATGAATATTCAACAGAAATAATTAAAGAGATTTCCAGAATGATTTGGGAATGTTTAACTCCTGAAGAGCAGGAAGAATTCGCAAGAATTGTTGAAGAGGAAAATCCCATTAAGGAAGTCTTGATTGAAGCGGAGTTTTATATCCAAAACAATGACTACAAGATGGCACTGGAAAAACTGGACTCCTTTTTGAAAACACACCCCAAACTATATGAAAACGATAGGATTAATGAATACCACAGTTTTTCAAATCCTCTAGAGGAATTGATATTTAATGAATATGTGGGATGTGAAAAGGAGCTAAGATATATTCCCGATAATCAGCCATTAGAAGATCTATATTATGCCTATGGATTCCTTTTAAGAGATGCTTCAAGATTGGAAGAAGCGGAAATAGCTTTGAAAGAAGCACTTAAATTAAATCCGGTTTCAACAAAAATAATTCTGGAATTATGCGATATCTATAAAATGAGAACCCCAACATTTAACAAATTTTATTTTTATACCATGGATGCCCTCAAATATGCATATTCCGGATATGAACTTGCCAAATGCTATAGGAATTTAGGATTTTATTATTATGAAGAGGACAACATCGAATTGACATTAGCCTGTTATAAATACAGCTTAAAATATGAAAAGGATTACTTTACACAAGAGCGAATCAAACAGCTTGAAAGCAATTATGACATTATATTAAATGAAGAAAATTGTGAAGAGTTACTGAAAAGCAAACACATTAAATTAGAGCCCGATTCTTTTATAATTGAAAATTTAGAAAGATTAGCTGTTGAATATGAAAACGATAATTTATTAAATCAGTCATTATTTTTCTATAGACTTTTATATTCCATTAAAAAAGAAGAAAAAATTTTTGATAAAATAAAGCAACTAGATTTTAAAACCAGAAGGAACAAAAGAAAAATTTAATTATATAATTATATTATAATATTATATAGGTGATTTTAAAATGTGTTCTAGTGGTGGGCCAATGGCCGATATTGATTTAAACAAATTGAAAACAAAAAGATATAGATGTTTAGACTGTGGAAATGAATTTAAAGGACTTGGTAAGAAAGTCGTTTGTCCATCTTGCCAAAGCGACAACGTAGAAGCTAAAGAATAAATAATTATTTATTCTTCTTTTTTTATTTTTTTTGGGATTGAAATGAAAATTGATTTTGGTTACGATGAGATATTATTCCTAGAGGGAGAAAGCGGTACTGTTGGCGTTGTGAAAATAGCCCATGACAATAAAATGCTTTTCATAGCAACGCAAGATAATGAAGAAATAGTCCAATTTCTTGAAAAAGATGATATCATAGCAGTATCCAATTTCAAAAAAGATAAACGAGCTATTAGAGCACAGGCATATTTAACCCGTGAAGAAGACTCACCAATAGTAATCTTAAATAAGAATCACCCCTCAACTAAAAGATTAGCCCAGGTATTGTCTGTAGGCGAAAAAGTAAATTTAAACTGTAACATAACACCAGGAACACATCCCGAACAGGACGTATTATGTTCATGCGATTCCTTATCTGGATTATCCATTGTAAAAACACCAACTGGCGTAGAACTAAATAGAAATCATGACAAATATACTATTGAAAGGTTTTAACATGAATGACTTAACATGGATATATACATTTTTAGGGCAATTATTAGTTTTAATAGCTATCCTAGTTGTCATATTATTTATTATAGCAATAGTTTTTGGAAGAATGTTTATTAAAAAAGGCATTGTAATATTTCCAAAAGCCATATTATTCATAATTGATACTCTTTACTCACCATTCAAATCAATAGCCAAACTTTTAAAACTTGATGATCATTTAATTGACAACATGAGTATTGAAATAAGAAATGACATTAACAAGAAAAAGTTTAAAGACATTCCTGCCAACAAAACATTAATCTTTTTACCTCACTGTTTAAGGCATAGGGATTGTCCTGCAACACTTCAGAAAGAGGGCGTTAATTGTACATGCTGCGGATTATGCTCTATTGGTGTTATCAAAAAGAAAGCTCAACCTAAAGGATATAAAATATATATTGTACCCGGATCAAGTTTTGTTAAAAAAATAGTAATGGAAAATAAGTTCAAGGGAGTAATTGGAGTGGCATGTCATGAAGACTTAAATCAAATGATGATGTTGCTTTCTGACTTTTCTCCACAGGGAATTTTACTTACAAAAACTGGATGTTACGAAACAAAAGTAAATGTTAGTGAAGTATTGAAATTAATTGATTCAAAAAATCAATCATAATACTTCATGAATTCCAATGATTCTTCAGTTTGATCAAATTCATCAATGAAAGCTTTTAAATCTTTGATAAATTCCTTTTTTCTTTCATTCAAATCTTCAATTTCAGAATAATCTTTTCTTACTGCAATATTCATTATAATATCGTCAGTTTCCAAATTGATTTCAGGTAAAAGTAAATCATCAAGTTCTTCCATAATTTAACCCCTTCCAAGTTCTTGATGTGCTCTTGCTAAATGTCCTGCCGCCAAAGCACCAACTAAAGATAATTCTCCTGCAAGAACTGTACTGGCAACAATTTCAGCAAATTCACGAGCCTTGCCTGAACCGGCAACACCCAAAATATTTAATCCTTCATTTGCAACTTCCAGACTTGTTCCTCCACCTACAGTTGCAACAGGTAAATCCGGTAAGTTAACGGAGAAGTATAAATCTCCATCACGTGCTTCTGCAGTTGTAATACCAAGAGATCCTTCAACAACATGAGCAGCATCCTGACCGGTAGCCAAAAATATTGCCGCAACCATATTAGCATAATGAGCATTATAAGCTAGACCCCCACTGACTGCAGAACCTATCAAGTTTTTAGCGACATTAACTTCTTCCATTGCCTCAGCAGTAGTCTTTAATTTTTTATTTACAATATCCTTAGGAATTAAAATATCTGCAACAACACTTTTTCCTCTGCCTTCAACAATGTTAATTGCCGCCGGCTTTTTATCAACACAGGCATTACCGCTTAAAGCAATATGGCGAGCAGAAGTTTCACTAGCCAATTTATCTAAAATCTTTTCTGTCGCAATTGTAACCATGTTCATACCCATGCTGTCTCCGGTTGAAAAAACAAAACGGGGATAAACATAGGAGCCTGCAATTAATATCGGATCAATTTTCAAAAGCTTACCATGTGAAGTTGTACTTTCAGCAATTTCTTTTAATTCAGCGAAATTATCAATAAACCATTGTTTAATTTCCATGGATTGTGTAGCATTTTCAGTTTTAATAACAGGTGCACGTGTCATAATATCTGATAATACATGAGCATTAACACCACCTGATGCAGTTATAGTGGAAGCTCCCCTGTTGATTGAAGCCACAAGTGCTCCCTCAGACGTTGCTAGAGGAACAAATACTTCACGATTGCAGTTATCCCCATTAATTTTTAAAGGACCTGCAATTCCCATAGGCAGCTGTAAAACTCCAATAGAATTTTCAATGTTTCTGGCTGAAGCTCTCTCCATGTCCAAAGTATAATTAGAGATATTATCCAAATTAATAGAATATTTCTTTTCTAGAAATTCACGCCTAATATCTGTAGCTTCTTTAGCTGAAACCTCTTTATCAACCTGATAAAGCTTCATTTCACCGTTTAATAATTTATCAATAATTTCTGAGCGATTCATTTTAAATTTCCTTTTTAATTAATTCTACAATTTCAGAAGGCATTTTAGCTACTTCAACACCAGCACTATTTAAAGCTTCAGTTTTACTGGCTACAGTACCAGTATTACCCTGGATAATAGCACCTGCATGACCCATTCTTTTTCCAGGAGGTGCAGTCCTTCCTGCAATGTATGACACAACAGGTTTTGTCATTTCATTTTTAATGAATTCAGCAGCATTCTCTTCAGCATTACCTCCGATTTCACCAATTAAAACAACAGCATCTGTACCGTCATCCTCTTCAAATCTTTTCAAAACTTCAATATAATTGGTACCGATGACTGGGTCTCCACCAATTCCAACACATGTACTTTGACCAATTCCGGCACGGGTAAGTTCACTAGCAATTTCATAAGTTAAAGTACCGCTTCTTGAAATTACACCAACATTTCCTTCTTTAAAGATGTGGGTAGGCATAATTCCTAATTTTCCAACGCCCGGAGAAATAACTCCCGGAGTATTAGGTCCGATAACTACAGTATCCATTTTATTTGCATAAGCCATAATGTCCATAGAATCATGGATAGGAATATGCTCAGATATGATTATAACCATATCCAAATGTTTAATTGATTCAAATGCCGCATCTTTTGCAAATTTCGCTGGAACAAAAATTATTGAAGAGTTAACATCAGTTTCTTCAACAGCTTCTTCAACAGAATTGAAAATTGGCACACCTAAAAAGTCTTGACCTCCTTTTCCAGGAGTTACACCAGCTTCAACACATGTATCATAATTTAACATTTGTTCCGTATGAAAAGAACCTTGTTTTCCAGTGATTCCTTGAACTAAACACTTTGTATCCTTATCTAAAAAAATCATACTATAACACCTTAATTAACGTAAAATTCTTGTTTTATTTTGAAATGGAACTGCCAAATCAATAACATTGCCGTTCATAAATGCAGTGGCGGAAAAGATTACGCTACCCGGCAATACATTGCAAGTTGTTCCCCTTTCAACCAAATAAGTATTCTTATTTCCAAGTGCTGCTCCAATCATAGCACCTGCAATTACACCAACAGACTCAATATTCTCAACTGTAGCTACTACAACAGGGTCATCTGTTTCAGAAGATACATATCCTACACCAGGAATTTTTCTAGATTTGGCCTCAATCAAATCAGACACATCAGTCAAATCATCCATTCCCCTAGCTGCCTTAATAGCTGAGTTTGCAACATCCGCTACAAAAGGTTCTCCACCATAAGTATCAAAACCTAAAACAATTGCATCAGAGTAATATCCCGGACGAATTTTAGCTTCCGCATAGGATATTCCTTCACCAGCATCGGACTCACTATCTGAAATTCCGGACAAATCCCCTAGACTTTCGGCACAGTACTTTAAAAGATTAACAATGCCTCCATTAATATCTTCAAGCAAATCATCTTCAACAAAAGCACTGACAACAACATCATCACCAGTGACATTAGTTAAAGCAGCATGGCTTGCTCCTAATTCAATAAGACTATAGAGATTTTGTTCTATATTTTCAGTTAATGCAGTACTACAGGACACATCATTTTTAGAAATGTCAGCTCCTATAGCTGTAATTTTCAAAATAACACCTTTAATATTTAATTTGAAAAAATTAATAAAATAATTAAATTTTATCTGTAATATACTATGTTAGTTAATTTATATAAATATTAAGCAAATAATTTTTCAAAAATATTTAAAGAATAATAAATATATATTAATATTGAGGTGATTTGAATAATAACTAGTGCATTTTTATTATTTTTACAGGGATTGCGTGAAGCCTCAGGAGGCTTTTTTGACCAATTTTTTATGAGCTGTACAGAATTTGGAAATATACATATAATCCTATTTTTAGTAGGAATACTATATTGGGCGTATGACAAAAAATTCGGAGAATACCTGTTGGTATCTTTTGCATTTTCACGTATTTTAAATAGTTTTATTAAACTTACAACATGTGTATATCGTCCTTGGATTCAAGATCCTAAAATTCATCCTTACGAAGGAGCTTTGAAAGATGCGACTGGATATTCACTTCCTAGTGGACATTCAACATCTTCTGGAATATTGTTCCTGGGAACATTTCTTAAAGGAAATTTCACAAAAGGATTTAAAATTTTTTCAATAATATGTTTAGTATTAATCTGTTTTTCCCGCTGTTATCTGGGAGTTCACAGTTTATTGGATATTGTTGTCGGTTTAATAATTGCCTTTGCATCATTATGGATTGTTGGAAAATTATTTGATAAACTAGATGATAACCCTAATTTTGACTTAATTTTATTGGGTGCAGGAATAGTATTTTCTATCTTGCTTATAGTATATGCTACATTCAAATCATATCCAATGGATTATAATGCTGCAGGTAAATTAATTGTTGAACCTGCTAAAATGGCTCTTGAAGCATATAAGGACGTAGGATTTTGTATGGGTATATTAATATCATGGGTAATTGAAAGAAGATTCATCAAATTTTCCTGTGAAGGACCTATTGAACGTAGATTTTTAAGAATTGGTGGTGCTTATATCGGATATATGATTATTATGAACATTTTATATCCATTAATCAAAAGCAGTTTCAATCCACAAATTTCAAACCTTTTAAATTTCTTCATGTTCCCGTTATTTGTGATGCTAATAATGCCGGCAATTATCAAATTCTTCCAAAATCGAAATAAAGATGTTTATGATGATGCATCATGAACATTTTTTTATTTTTTTTTTCAAAATGATAAGAATTTTATAAACTTTGTTGATTATTTTTTTAAATTATTAATTAAATCCTTGTATCCCAGTCCATAAATTGCGATAACTGATCTTTGCATTGCTGCAAAACATATTATCATTATCAATAATCCCCACAGGTAGTCCCAGCCCTCAATAAGATGGGCGCTGGATAAGTAGAGTAGTGCAATTATTGA
>JAEIGA010019816.1_pt1 | contig 10250 bp, 10 predicted proteins | sample 9270691 | NCBI WGS metagenome assembly JAEIGA01 (sample SAMN17057246, study PRJNA624740) | gut metagenome | biome: biome; isolation source: fecal sample | host: Bos grunniens | place: China: Xizang | collected 2019
TCTATTGGTTGTTTGAAAATACTGCAATTGTTAAAATTTTTGTTTCAAACAATTATTGTATTATAAGAAATGCAGCTCCCATAAATATCCCATTAAAACAAGCCAGAAGATGAAAACAATAAATGAATCTTTGAAGGAGGCTGGGTTTTCTGATGAATTATTGAAGGCCTTTAATAAATTAGATTACACAGATTATCAGGATGATATTATTGAAGATACTTGTTCTGATTTTAATGGATCTCCTATTATCAGTTCCACAACACCCCAATTAAACGAACATATTTACATCTTTGATAATTATATTATTGAGTGTGACTGTATAAGTTGTGATTTAGAATAAATAATCAGAATATAATCTTTATGAGTGTTAAACAATGAGTGGTTTTGATGTTAAAATATTTATCATAGGTCTTATAATAGGTTTATTATTGGGAATCATAGGTACTTGTATATGTAAGAGTAAAAAGTGTTTTGCTTTTGGAAAATTCATAGATAATCTTACTGTCACAATACAGAAACTATGGTATGTTATAATTTTAGTTACATCTACGATTTATATCGTTCGTAAATATCCAGAATGCACCCATTTTACTTTCTTTTCAGATTTTAATGGTGACAACCTTGTTTTTATCTTATATTTAATACTATTAGTACTTCCCTTATTTGATAAATTAGAATTATTTGGCGTTAATTTAGGTTTAAGATGGCAAAATAAGCTGTCAAAGCAAGCTGCAGAAGCGGCAATTAATTCTAATGAGATTTTAAGTAAAGAAGAACTACAAAAATTAAGTTCTAAAAAGAAAGGAGAGAACAATGAGTAATATAGGTATCCAAAACGTTATTAATCAAGGACTAAATTTGATGCAGAATTCTTTAACAGAGCAACAGTATCAAATATGGCTTGAATATTCAAAATCAATGCTTGCATTAGCCTCCAAGAATCAAAATATTATGATGAATTATATGCAAGTTATTTTAAGTGCGTCAAATCCTCTTTTAGCACCATATCAACGTATTAGTATGTGTCTTAGATATTTAATAAGTATTCAATCTATATTATAAGTGAAAATACACAAATAAAGTAGCCAAACTCTTTGCTTTATTAAGAAGTTTGGCTACTTTTGTATCAGAGTTGTTTGACCAAAGCATAACGCAGAAGATTGGTGCAATCCCAAAGTCGCTAAATCGTTACCAACAACTTTCTACCATAGCATTCGCTATTTGTGTATCAATCAAATACAGGATAATTGATTATACTCTGCAAAGATAGTAACAAACGAGCGAGATTAGCAAAGCTTGCTTGGATATTTCACAGCGGCAACGCGAAATCAGCGTTGCTTGCGACGACTGAACCTTTAGGTTTACAAAGGAGTGTGGTTTGAAACCCCAAAAGTCTATATTCGCGGTTTTCCGCAAAGATAAAATGTCATTTGCCACGCAGAGGCTGTACAATCGTCCTAACCCCCTTTATCTTCTCACCCTCAACTTTCTTGAGTACCTCGCGCATGCGATTCATCTTGACGGCAACATAGGAATAATCGGGAAAGACAAGAATCGTACCTACCTCATCGGGCTTGAGACCTCCCTTCTTTATAAAAAAACCGGCAAGGTCACCACGACTGAGTTTGTCGCGCTTACCTTTGCCAATGTATAGAGCAGCCCATTCCGACGGCGGAGGGGAAACAAGATGTTTCGGCAATCGGTACTCCTCAAGGTCATCGGGCACAAAGTCGGGCAAATCCTTGTTTTCATAGGTCATCATATAGACATTTCCTCCGGATTCCCAACGCGCCGTGCGACCATTTCTATGAGTAAATATATCTGCCGACAGAGCACGCTGATAGTGAACAATGTGACGCACCTCCTTTATATCGAGTCCACGCGCTGCAAGGTCGGTGCTGACAAGAATATTGGAACAGCCGGCAGTGAAACGGTAAAGCGCAAGCTCGCGCGCCTTTTGTTCCATTGCTCCATTGTAGGCGACACACTGTAACGAGGCTTTTGTCAGGTACCTGTAGACCTCATCCACCGTTTCGCGGAAATTGCAGAAGACAATCGCCGGTTCGCCGCCAAAAGAGCATAGCAAAGCAACAAGGTCGTCGAGACGGCCTGTCGGAGTTGTAGTGAGAGTGTAGAAATCGGTACGTGCAGCCGGCTGTTCACCACCCACGCGATAATCAATTCTTTCAATGTCATCACTGTCTGCAAACTCCGGAATCTCAGCTGCATCTGTTGCCGATAGAAGAAAACGCGACTTTATGGCAGGGAGTTTATCTATGAGCTTCGACATCTCCTCCCTGAAACCCATTTCCAGACATTTATCAAACTCATCTATAACAAGATGAGTACATTCATCCACAGCAAAACTCGAACGGTTCATATGGTCAAGCAAACGACCGGGAGTACCCACTATTACAGCCGTCGAGGCACCACCCAGCGAAGCTATTTCCTGTTCAAGAGGACGACCTCCATAAAGCGCCGTCATCCGGAACGGGGTAGACATTGCCCTCCACACCTCGAACACCTGCTTGGCAAGTTCACGTGACGGCAGCACAATCACAGCCTGAACACCCTTGATTGAGGTATCGAGCCTTTCAAGAAGAGGCAACAAAAAGGCAAGTGTCTTTCCTGTTCCTGTAGGTGAAAGAAGTACCATGCAACTGTTGTTTCGGCAATGCTCAAGAGCCGCCGACTGCATGGCGTTGAGTTTTTCAATACCAATCTTACGCAGCGCATTCTGCTGCACTCTGTCAAGTGTTCCTTTCATTGGAATTCCATAAAGTGTTTTCTGTTGTTACGCACCCCTTCGAGCAAGTTCTTCAAGGCATTCAGAATGGTCGGGTTCTCATCGGCAAGATTATCGGTTTCGTCGAACTCGCCATTCACTTTCCTGAAAAGCTGCGGCTCATTTAAGTACCCGGTCTCAATCTTCGGCCCCCACGGAACCATTGCCGGACCACCTTTAGGCTCAATATACTTCCAGTCGAAAAGGATAAGCGAAAGCGTATGATTGGCAGCCATCTCCACTGCATACGGACGGCCTGCACCCTCATCGCCCATCCATGCACCAAGCTGTGAACGGTCACCGTCGGGAGAGAACGAGCGCACACCGGGGCCGGTTTTCTTGCCCACTATGCCCGCCATGACATCCAGAAAGTCTATCTGCGAAATGAGCCCGTCTCTAACTGCCGGATTCTTTATCCTTGAAGGCCAATGCACTATGAACGGTACACGAGTGCCACCCTCAAAAGCACTGTATTTGCCTCCACGCAGCCCACCTGTGGATGAATGCTCGCCGACAAGTTCCTCCGCCCGGTCGGCATAGCCGTCATCAAGCACAGGGCCATTGTCACTGGTAATTATAATCAACGTATTATCAAGAACGCCTTGCTGCTCAAGCGCACGCACCACTTCGCCAACACTCCAGTCGAACTGTGCGATAGCATCTCCACGCAAACCCATGCTGCTTGCGCCACGAAAGCGCTCATGCGGAAATCGCGGCACATGTACATCATTGGTAGCAAAGTATATGAAGAACGGTTTCTCATGATTTGCTTTAATGAAATCAACCGCCTTGACAGTTATGCTGTCTGCAATATTCTCATCCTTCCACAAAGCCTTTCCACCACCCTTCATGTAACCGATGCGCCCTATCCCGTTCACTATTGACATGTCGTGTCCGTGTGAATGTTTAAGGTTATATAAAAGTTCCGGATTATCGCGTCCGGTCGGTTCACCCTCGAAATTCCTTTTATAGCTGACATATATTGGCGAAGAGGGGTCATAATTGGCCACTTTGCCATTTTCTATAAAAACACATGGTACTCTATCGGCTGTTGCTGCCATTATGTAGTAGTAATCAAAGCCGATGTCTGCCAACGCCGGAGATATCCCCCCGTTCCAATCTTGAGTGCCGGTCACGGCACCAAGCCCCAGATGCCACTTGCCGAATGCAGCTGTCGTATAGCCGGCCTCCTTGAAAACATCGGCGACTGTATACTGCTCAGGAGATACAATCATTGCAGCATTGCCGGCAGCAACGTCCGTCCCCTGCTTGCGCCAAGGATACTCGCCGGTGAGCAGCGAATATCGCGAAGGGGTACTTGTGGAAGCCACAGAATGGGCATTCGTAAAACGCAAGCCATTTGCAGATAAATTGTTTATATTTGGAGTTTTAACACACTTTGCGCCATAGCATTCAAGGTCTCCGTAACCGACATCATCGGCATAAATAAGAACCACATTGGGAAGCAGCCCCGAGGAATGGCCGGGCACGCCATTGGAATCACTTTGTGATATTGCATGCAAAGGCGTGAACACAGCAAGTGACAACATCCACGATTCAAGTCTGTCCATCTCTTAACTTATTTCTCGCGAAGATATATATTTATGGCAAAACATCCGAGGTGGGATTAAGACAATTTTTCAAAAACTGCCAATTTGACACTTACTGTCACATAAAAAAGATATCTTTGCAGTCGCTTTATGCCAAAAACCGTCATGGCAAGCTTTTTGTTACAGATTAAACAGAAATAAATTTTGATTATGAGCGAAAAAAATAAAGAAATCCAGGACGAGACCGCAGACGTGAACATCTCATGCGAAGACAATGTTGCTGAAAATACAACAGAAGAGACTAAAGAGCAGGAAAGTATTGAACTTACAGCCGAAGAAAAATTGCAGAAGGAACTCGACGAGGCTAACGGAAAAGTTGCCATGCTCGAAGACAAGTATCTGCGTCAGGTTGCAGAATTTGACAATTACCGCAAACGCACGATGAAAGAGAAAGCCGAACTTATAAAGAACGGTGGCGAGCGTGCCATTGAATCTATCCTGCCCGTGCTAGATGACTTCGAACGTGCACTCAGCAACATGGCAAAAGATGAGAATGCAACCGAAATGATGACCGGTGTTGAACTTATTTACAACAAATTCGTGAATATCCTGAAACAGAACGGTCTTCAGAAAATAGAAACGGAAGGTGCCGACTTCAACACCGACTACCACGAAGCTATAGCAATGGTGCCGGCTCCTGACGAAAAGCTTAAAGGCAAGGTACTCGATTGCGTACAGGCCGGATACACATTGAACGACAAGGTAATACGCCACGCAAAGGTTGCTATCGGCGAATAATTCGGAAAAATATGGCAAAAAGAGATTACTATGAAGTGCTGGGTGTAGAAAAGGGCGCATCGGCAAATGACATAAAGAAAGCATACCGCAAACTGGCTATACAGTACCACCCCGACAAGAATCCTGACGACAAGAATGCCGAAGAGAAATTCAAGGAGGCCGCCGAAGCGTACAGCGTATTGAGCGACCCCGATAAAAGAGCGCGATACGACCAGTTCGGGCACGAAGGCGTAAGCGGTGCTGCCGGCGGCGGTTTCAACGGTGCAGGAATGGATATAAACGACATATTCTCTATGTTCGGCGACATATTCGGCGGACGCAGAGGAGGGTTCGGAGGATTCGGAGGATTCGGAGGCAATGCCGGTCCTCAGAAACACCGTGGCAGTGACCAACGCGTAAAAGTAAGACTCACACTGCAGGAGATTGCCAACGGAGTCACCAAGAAATTCAAACTGAAAAAATATGTCGCCTGCCCACACTGCAAAGGTACAGGAGCACAAAGCAATGCCATGGACACATGCAGCAAGTGCAATGGTACGGGCCATATTTTCTACACACAGCAGAGCATTTTCGGCACCATGCGCACCGAGGCTGTATGCCCCGAATGTAATGGTGAAGGAAAAATCATAAAGGACAAATGCCCCCACTGCCATGGCGATGGAATAATCATGGGCGAAGAGATTGTAGAGGTACAGATTCCGGCAGGAGTAGTTGACGGCATGCAGTTGTCTATGCGTGGAAAAGGCAATGCAGGAAAGCGCAACGGCGTTCCCGGTGACCTGCTCATTCTCATCGAGGAGGAGCAGCACCCCGAACTTGTAAGGGACGAAAACGACCTTGTATACAGTCTGCTGCTCGATATTCCGACAGCAACACTCGGAGGATTCGCCGAAATACCCACAATCGACGGCAAGGCCAAAGTGACTATTGACCCGGGGACACAACCCGGAAAGGTGTTACGTCTCCGTGGCAAAGGACTTCCCACACTCAACGGATACGGCAAGGGAGATATAGTTGTCAATATCAGCGTATATATCCCCGAGACACTGAACAAAGAGGAAAAAAGACAAATAGAAAATTTCAGAAATTCGGAAAACTTCAGACCGAGCGAAAGCATAAAGGAGAAAATCTTCCGACGTTTCAGAAACTTCTTCGAATGACAATTGAAGAAAACATACAACGACAGGAAATGATGACATACGAAGAGACAGTCACTTACCTTTTCAACAGCGCACCGCCCTTCCAGCAAGTAGGCGGTGCTGCTTACAAAGAGGGGCTTGATACAACCATTGCACTCGACCGACATTTGGGATATCCGCATAAAAAATTTCGGACAATACACATTGCCGGAACCAACGGCAAAGGCTCCGTTTCACACACCATAGCAGCAATTCTGCAAGAAAGCGGCTATAGAGTCGGGCTGTACACTTCGCCACACCTCATAGACTTCCGCGAAAGGATTAGAGTAAACGGCGAAACCGTATCAGAAGAGTATGTAATTGATTTTATAGAGAAGAACAGGAGTTTCTTTGAGCCCTTGCGTCCATCGTTCTTCGAACTGACTACAGCAATGGCATTCAACTGGTTTGCCCGGCAGCATGTAGACGTTGCCGTCATCGAAACCGGACTCGGCGGACGGCTTGACTGCACAAACATAATAACGCCAGAGCTCAGCATAATAACAAACATCAGTTACGACCACACACAATTCCTTGGCAACACTATCGAAGAGATTGCGGCCGAAAAAGCCGGCATCATAAAGCCCGGAGTTCCGGTTGTCATAGGCGAGGCGACAACTGAAACAAGAAAGGTTTTCGAGAGAAAAGCCAAAACTGAAAAAAGCCCTATTGCATTTGCCGAAGACGAGAAGTTTCTTATATCTTCAGAACCTTGCAACAACGGTTTCCTATACCGGACAAGGAACTACGGAGATATAACAGGCGAGCTTGGAGGGTTATGTCAGGAAAAGAACACAAACACCATACTTTCAGCCATAAACAAGTTGATTGAAGCCGGTTATAGAATCAACGAAGATTCTTTAAGAAAAGGTTTTACAAACGTAAGTTCTCTCACAGGACTTATGGGACGATGGCAAAAATTCATGGAGACTCCACGTGCTGTGTGCGATGCAGGACACAACATCGGCGGAATCGAATATATTGTCAGGCAATTGTCGATGCAGAAATACGACACGCTCCGTATAGTATTCGGAATGGTCTGCGACAAGGATATTACAGCCGTATTGAAGCTAATGCCCAAGAATGCAGTCTACTACTTCACCCAAGCAAGCATAAAACGCGCAATGCCCGCCGAAGACCTGAAAGAGAAAGCAGCCGGGCAAGGGCTTATCGGCAACAGCTTTGCAACAGTGGCTGAAGCACTGGACAGAGCCGTAAAAGAGAGTAAAAAAGATGATTTCATATTTGTGGGAGGCAGTTGTTTCATTGTCGCCGACCTGCTTGCAACACTCAAAAAGCAGATATAGAAACAGTTGGTATTACGCAAAGGCAGAACAGCACCATATATTTGGAGCTGTTCTGCTTTTTATATCCCATTTCATAAGTTAATTTTATCAAGAATTGTTTTGCGGTAAACTCTTTTTTTATTTTATTTGCGGAGAAATAGCTATTTAACCGATTATAATATGAGTTGTACCGAAAATCTCTCACAATTGAACGCCGCCGACTTCAAAAAGAATATCGGTGGCAAGGAAACCGCTCTCTTTATCTTGAAAAACAAGCAAGGCAGCGAAGTTGCAATCACAAACTACGGTGGCGCAATATGCAGCATCATGGTTCCCGACAAGAACGGCAATTATGCAAACGTAATTCAGGGCCACGACAGCATCGACAATCTCCTCAACAGCCCCGAACCATTCCTCAGCACATTGGTAGGACGCTACGGAAACCGCATTTGCAAAGGCAAGTTCACTGTTGACGGAAAAGAATACAGCCTTGCAATAAACAACGGCCCCAACCACCTTCACGGTGGTCCTACAGGCTTCCACGCAAGAGTGTGGGATGCCGAACAGGTTAACGGGCAGACATTGAAACTTAATTATCTATCGGCAGACATGGAAGAGGGTTTCCCCGGAAATCTTGACGTTACGGTCATCTATACATTCACCGACGAGAACGAACTGAAAATCGAATACACTGCAACTACAGACAAGAAGACCGTTGTAAACCTTACAAGCCACGGTTTCTTCTCACTTTCAGGTATTGCAAACCCCACAGCGACAATCGACAATCTCATTTGCGAAATCAACGCAGACTTCTATGTGCCCATTGACGATACATCAGTGCCTTACGGCTGCATTGCACCGGTAAAGGGCACAGCTTTTGACTTCACCACCCCGACAGCGGTAGGTGCACGTATCGATGCCGATGAGGAGCAAATAAGACATGGAGCAGGTTACGACCATTGTTATGTACTGAACAAGAAAGAGGTTGGCGAACTCAGTTTCGCTGCAAAGGTAACAGAGCCTGTAAGCGGCCGCACAATGGAGGTATACACTACAGAACCGGGTGTTCAGGTATACACATCTAACTGGCACAGTGGCTTTGCCGGTGCTCATGGTGCAACATTCCCCAAGCGCAGTGCAATCTGCTTTGAAGCACAATGCTTCCCCGACTCTCCCAACCGCGCACACTTCCCCAAAGTGACATTATGCCCGGGCGAGACATACAAGCAGACAACTGTCTATAAATTCGGAATCGAGAAATAAAACATTATTATAATAAACTAAAATTTTTAAAATCATGAGTAATCAAAAGAAACAATGGGGAGCTATCGTCGTAATGATTGCGCTCTTCGCCATGATTGCCTTCGTGACAAATCTCTGCTCACCTATGGCAAACATCATCAAAGCACAAGGAGACATTCCTGAAGTACTTGCACAGATCGGTAACTACGGTAACTTCGTTGCTTATCTCGTTATGGGTATCCCTGCAGGTATGCTTATCGCAAAGTACGGTTACAAGAAGACTGCACTTATCGGTCTTACAGTAGGTATTATCGGTATTCTCGTACAGTGGTTCAGCGGAATGCTCGATGCCAAAGAGAGCCTTGGCCTTGTGTTCGGCGTATACCTTGTAGGTGCTTTCATCGCAGGTTTCTGTATGTGTATCCTCAACTGTGTAGTTAACCCCATGCTTAACCTTCTCGGTGGTGGCGGCAACAGCGGTAACCAGCTCATCCAGCTCGGTGGTGTGTTCAACTCTTCAGCAGCTGTTGCAGTATACATCATCATGGGTGCTCTCATCGGTGAAATTTCAAAGGACACAGCTATCTCTGATGCAACTCCTGCATTGATGATTGCCCTTGCAATCTTCGTTATTGCATTCATCGTTATCCTCTTCACCAAGATTGAAGAGCCTGAGCAGGCACCCGTACAGATTAGCCTTATCAAGGGCGCTTTGAAGTACCGTCACTTCACACTCGGTATCATTGCAATCTTCCTTTACATGGGCATCGAAGTCGGTGTTCCTACATACGTAAACATGTACCTTGTAAATACTCCGGAGCTTGGAATCTCTGCAGCTACAGCAGGTCTTATAGTTGCTGTATATTGGTTCATGATGCTTATCGGCCGTTTCGTTGGCGCAAGTATCGGTAACAAGGTATCAAGTCGCGCAATGATTACTACAGTTTCTATCGCAACATTGGCGCTCGTTGCTTTCGGTATGTTCTCAAGCCCTGAGACAACTGTACAGGTTCCAGGTATTGACTGGGGTACATTGACACTTATCTGGGCTGAGGTTCCGGTAGGTATCTTCGCATTCCTGCTTGTAGGTCTCTGTACTTCAGTTATGTGGGGCGGTATCTTCAACATGGCTGTTGAGGGTCTCGGCAAGTACACAGCTGTTGCATCAGGTATCTTCATGACAATGGTATTCGGTTGCGCTGTAATGCTCGCTATCCAGGCTCAGGTTGCCGAGATGACTGACTACATGACAAGCTACTGGGTTGTTATGTTCTGTGCAGCATACCTCTTGTTCTATGCTCTTATCGGTTCAAAGCCTGCTAAGAAGTAATCTGACAATCGACTAATATTTGTTTAACTACTAAATATTTTAAAACTATGGATATAGAATTTGTAAGAAGCCGTTTCATCA
>JAEIGA010019817.1_pt1 | contig 10250 bp, 8 predicted proteins | sample 9270691 | NCBI WGS metagenome assembly JAEIGA01 (sample SAMN17057246, study PRJNA624740) | gut metagenome | biome: biome; isolation source: fecal sample | host: Bos grunniens | place: China: Xizang | collected 2019
AATTAAATTCATGGCAATATTAGATTTTATTAAACCTGACAAGGTGATCATGTTGGATTCAAGCAGCAATCACGGAGTTTTTGAGTTCCGTCCGCTTGAGCCGGGTTATGGTATCACAGTAGGTAACGCTATTCGTCGCGTACTAATTGGTTCGCTCGAAGGTTATGCTATCTGTTCTATTAAGATCAATGGTATTGATCATGAATTTGCTACTATCCCCGGTGTTATTACCGACGTGACCAACCTTATCCTTAACCTCAAACAAGTTCGTTTTGCACGCAAAGATGGAATGGAAGTAACTGAAGAGACTATCCGCATGCATGTTAAGGGCAACACAGCCCTTCTTGCTGGTGAGCTCAATAGCTATCTCCAAGCTTTCGATGTGCTAAATCCTGAGTTGCTACTCGCAGAAATGGATGAGACAGCTGACTTTGAGATTGAGATCAATATTAATAAAGGACGTGGTTACGTATCTGCTGATGAAAATCATCAAGCAAATGACGCAATTGGTGTACTTGCTATTGATAGCATCTACACTCCTATCGTAAATGTTAAGTATAGCATCGATCCTTATCGTGTAGGCCAACGTACTGACTACGAGAAACTCATGCTCGAGATCACTACTGATGGTTCTATTGCTCCAAAGGATGCGCTTACAGAGGCTGCTAAACTTTTGATCTATCACTTTATGCTCTTCTCTGATGAGCGTATCATTATTGAGGATCAAGCTAAACCAGCTGCTAACGCGTTCGATGAGGAGCATTTGCGTATGCGTCAATTGCTTAACCAACGCCTTGTGGACATGGATCTCTCTGTTCGAGCACTCAACTGCTTGAAAGCTGCAGAGGTAGATACCCTAGGTCAATTGGTAAAATATCACCGTTCAGACCTTCTTAAGTTCCGTAACTTTGGTAAGAAATCACTTACTGAACTCGACGAGTTGCTCGAGAAGAATGGATTGGCGTTCGGTATGGATATTAGCAGATATAAACTTAATGATTAATTTTCCAAACTAAAACAAACAAATGAGACATAATAAAAAATTCAATCATCTTGGTCGTAAAGCTGCGCACCGCAGTGCAATGCTTTCCAACATGGCTTGCTCACTCATTATGCACAAGCGCATTTCGACCACTTTGGCTAAGGCTAAAGCTCTTCGTATGTACGTTGAGCCACTCCTTACCCACGCGAAAGAGGACTCTACAGCTAACCGCCGTCTCGTGTTCGCTAAACTCAAACAAAAAACTGTTGTTACTGAACTCTTCCAAAACGTAGCAGAGAAGATTGCTAACCGTCCAGGTGGTTACACACGTATCCTCCGCACAGGTTTCCGTCTTGGTGACGCAGCTGAGATGGCAATCATCGAGCTTGTAGACTACAACGAGAACATGCTAAAAGCTCCTAAGGCTGCTGCTAAGAAGACCACACGTCGTGCTGGTAAGAAAGCTGCTCCAAAGGCAGAGGCAACCGTTGAGGCTCCTGTAGCAGAGAGCGCAGAGTAATTTGTACTCAAATATAAGAAAAACTGTCTAACAATTGTTAGGCAGTTTTTTTTATGTTTGAAATACTAGTTGTGCTACTCATACTAGTTTTGTAAGTCTAGAAAAGAAAAAAGCCGCTAAACTAGCGGCTTTCTTTAGTTGCGGAGGAAGGAATCGAACCAACGACCTTCAGGTTATGAGCCTGACGAGCTACCACTGCTCTACTCCGCGATATGTATCCCAGCTGATAGATCTCAACTGAAATCGATTGCAAAGGTACTGCTTTTTTTTGATATTACCAAATTTTTTAGCACAAAATTGCGTTTTTCTATGTTTTTAAACACATTTTATGCTTATTCGTTATCGAAATCAAATAAAGTAGGTGAATCCGTATCAAAACGTTTGAGTATATTTCTCATCAAGGTTTCTCGAATCAGCTTCGAACGATTGCTAACGGTATATTGATTACAATAGCGTTCTAATGCGCGCATTTCACTATCATTAAGCATGATAGATACTCTGTGCTTACGTGGCTCTGGTTTGGATTTATATTTTTTTATAGCTTTCACAAATGTTAAAATTGCAAAGTTACTACTGTTCCTAGTGCGACAAAATTACAACCTACCTTATTGATATAATCTGTATCATTGATCGTTTCGGTTATATCCATTTGTGTTTGTTGCCATTGTACATATGCACTTAATATTAATGTCGCATTAGGCTTGAATTTGTATTGCCAACCGGCAGATGTTCCAATACATATACCACCATTTATATCTTTATGTGTAGAGAAGCCATAACCTAGATTCATGGCAATGTGTGGTGCGTGTGTATGTGTAGTTAGTGGAGAAGATAGGACTACCTGTAAGGGAATGTAGGAGTAAGTTTGATCGGCATAAAGTTTTGCGTTGTATCCAATACTTCCTCCAACAAAAATAGGGAAATCTTTAATAGCTTTGGTTCCTATCTGCAGATCTAGTCCAATCTGTCCTCCCCAGTTCCTTTGTGGCGTATAAACTGCACCACCGTAAGCTTGTGCGCGTATAGCCACCTTTTTGGGGGATTGTTCTGCCGTAAGTGGTGTTGGGTTAGTATTCGAAGTCTGCGAGTCTTGCTGAATAGTTTGTATTTCAGATATTGGATATTGATAGCGTATACCTTCTTTGGTTTTAATGATAATGATTTCTTCGTTTTGTAGTATAATCTCTCCTTGAATAGATTGCCCAGAACGCAATACAATAGTTTCTGCCAAGGTTAATGATGGTAGAACAATGGCAAACAAAAGTAATATGTATTTAAGAGGCTTCAAAATCTATGTTATTTTTTTAGTTTGCAAAGGTACTAATTTTTAGAGATATATGCAAACTTATTATGGTATTGGTCCGTAAAAAAAATAAATTAATAGTCTTGTTGGTCTACTAATACAAAATCTATGAGTTTTCGATCAATATCCACTTTGGTGACTTTAACGCGCACAGGATCTGACAATGTATATGTTTTTCCGCTGCGTGCTGCAATAAGGCAATAGTTGTCTTCATCAAATTGCATATAATCGTGTGGTTCTATTGTGCGGATAGGAATCAGTCCTTCTGTCAGCGTGTCGTTTAGTTGAACAAACAACCCAAATTCCGTTACTCCGCTAACTACGGCGTCAAATTCTTCTCCAATGTGGCGACTAATCCAACGAGCATGCATTTGTTTGATAGAGTCGCGCTCTGCCATTTGTGCTGCCATTTCGCAGTCTGTACTATGGACGCATGCTTGCTCTAGTTCATCGATATCGCAACGGCATTGTGATTTGGATTGGAGAATATATTTCGCTACTAGTCGATGTACCATCATATCAGGATAGCGTCGTATAGGCGAAGTAAAATGCGTGTAATATGGAAATGCTAAACCATAGTGTCCTATATTGCTTGTAGAGTATACGGCCTTGGCCATAGCACGGATGGTCAGCGTTTCTACTAATGTTTGGGATGGATGTCCTTGGCAATTATCAAGTAGCGCATTGATTTGTTTGTGTGTGGCTCCGTTGCTAGAAGATGTTTTTAAGTTAAAACCAAATCGTTTGATGAAGGTGGCCAACTTACTTAATTTTTCTGGATCAGGATTTGCATGAACTCGGTATACAAATGGATATCGATCATTTTTTTTACCATCGCTATTTTTGCCTTTTTTGCCGATTTCAACAGCTACAATACGGTTGGCAAGTAGCATGAATTCTTCAATCAGGTGATTGCTGTCGTATGACTTGTGGAAGAAGATGTCTATAGGTTCTCCTTGCTCGTCCAATTTAAAATGTACTTCAGATGACTCGAAATTAATTGAGCCATGGCGAAAACGATTTGCACGCAGTATTTTAGCCATCTTGTTTAAACTCTGTATCGCATCTGATACATCAGACTTGTCTTCTTTGACAATATCGCACTCTTTTCCGTCTAGTATATTTTGGGCTTGTTGATAGGTTAGTCTATAGTTAGAACAGATTACGGTACGGCATATTTTATGTCGAACTACTTGGGCTTGCTCATCCATCTCCACAATGACTGACATACATAGTTTGTCTTCGTTAGGACGCAGGCTACATAGTTCGTTACTTAATCTTTCTGGAAGCATAGGAATAACCTTGTCCACTAGGTAGATACTCGTTCCTCGTTGGTAGGCTTCTTGGTCTAAAGCAGTCTGTTCTGCTACATAATGTGTGACATCGGCTATATGTATGCCTATTTGATAGTTCCCCGATTCTAATCGTTGAAATGATAATGCATCGTCAAAGTCTTTGGCTTCGTCAGGGTCGATGGTGAAGGTTAACACGTCGCGCATATCGCGACGACGCATGATTTCTTCTTGTGGAATACGGGTATGTGGTAGTTTTTTTACTTCGTTCAGTACTTCAGAAGGAAAACCTTCGGGTACAACATATTCCTGCTCGTTTTTAGCGGCAGGTATGTGTTGTTCTGTAGGTTTGTTTCGTTCTTTGCGTAGATGCTCTCTCTCTCGGCGTATTTTTTTAGCGATGAGGTCTTTCGTTCTCATTGATTCAATTTTTAATAGTTAATAGTTTGGTTTGTAGTGTATCTACAAATTTCATGCCTGGGTATTTTATTGTAGTTTTTTCTTCCATTTTAGCGCTTGATGAGCGGCTTTTTGGGTGAGTTTTTGTTGCTCTTTAGTCATTTTATCATTTTTGTATTTATTGGAGCAGCAATTTTTTCTAGTCAGTAGTTCATACCATACGCATGCCGCAGTATAGCGACCGTATTCATAGTTCAAGTGATAGCCGTCTCTACAAAGTGTGTCGCCCAATTTAGTCTGACGCGCCAATGTGATTGCTTTGCCGCATGGAATCAACGTCAATTCAGGGTGGTGATTCAATAGAACTAAAGTAGCATTGTGTATGCTATCATCCATGATTTGTTGACTTTTTTTGTAGCGAGGGAATTGTGGATGTTTGGCGTCTTTAGAATAAGACCATGTTTGCATCCAACACAAATTAGCTTGGGGTTGATAGGTGCGTACAGTATCGATCAAATCGGACAAATATGGTTCGTAACTACCTTGAATGCCACTATCATGGCTAGCTTGCTGAAATGAGATATAATCCCACTTCATTAACTGCAATGCCTCACGAAGTGAGTACCCTTCGTTGAGGGTTCTTACGCCATGCTCAATAAACCTAAAACTGTAGGCTGCAGTATCTTTATGCAAAAAGGTATAGTGTTGCTCTAGTGAGCATCCTCCGTAGTACAAATTTCCAATAATGATAGGTTGTTTGCCTTCTTGGCAAAGGGGAGCTAGTTCTTGTTCGACAGCGTCCCAAGAAAAACTATTGCCGATGCACAATATACGAATAGTATCATTAGCGGCTTGTGTAGTGCATAATAGAGCACTGAATGTAAAAATAATGAGTAAAGAATAAATCTTGTTCATGAGAAAATAAATACATAAATTTATGTGTACAAAGGTACTGCTTTATTTTGAAATATGCAAAAAAAGTAGTACTTTTGCAGCAAAATAGCAATATTATCGATGAGACGACTTTATTTTTTATGCTTTATTTTTATCGGGCTATGTGTAAATCTGCCACTTAAAGCATCATTGAGTTTTCAGTATGCAGATAGTGTCATCCAGCAGGCCATAGCTGACACGCTCATTCCTGGTGCAGTGCTTTGTGTGGTGGATAATAATGAGATTGTATATATTCAAGCTTATGGTAATCGCCGCGTTGTGCCTGAACAAGAAGCTATGACGGTTAATACTATTTTTGATTTGGCTTCGGTAAGTAAACCGCTAGGTGCCGGCACGGCAATGCTGTTGCTTTGTGCCGAGGAGAAGGCTAATGTGAATGATTATGTGTCGCAATATATTCCTAATTACCATGCAGATGTGCAGATTCGCCATTTGATGACGCATCACTCTGGACTTCCTGCTTATATGAATGCAAATAGGCTAGACAGTATTTTTTCTAGTCTCAATATCTCTCATCAACACTATCCTAACCATATGATTGATACCATTGCGAGATGCCAGCGTCCATCTGCAGTAGGTGAGAAGTATCGTTATTCTTGTCTTAACTTTATCAGTTTGCAGCGAGTGGTGGAAAATATTGTTGGAATGGATATAAATAGCTATCTGCGATCAACTTTATATGCTGATTTAGGTATAGATATGGGTTGGCTGCCCAATGGCGAACTTCTTGATCGTATAGCCCCTACTGAATGCATAGGTGAGCAATGTCTACATGGCCAAGTGCACGATCCGCTAGCGCGTGTAATGATGAATGGTGTATCGGGTAATGCAGGCGTATTTGCCACTGCTCAAGATGTGGCCAAATGGTCTATATGGTTTATACAGTTATCTCCCGAAGTTCGTGAGAAAGGATGTCAGGCTGGATTATGGACTGATACCGTGTCTACATCAATGGGTGAGCAGCAGCGTTGTCGTCATACAGGTTATACAGGAACGAGTGTGACTGTCATGCCACAGTCGGGTAGAGCAGTGATATTGTTAACCAATCGAGTACATCCAAAAGATGAAAATAGTCTAGGTGATTTACGCCTAAAATTAAACGAGTGGATTATTCCATGATAGAAAAAATAGTCGGTATTTAGACTGTAAAATTAGGTATAAAACAATTTTTCGTAGAATTTTCTTGCGTATGTGCATTTTTTGTTGTACCTTTGCAGTCGATTTTGAGCCGCGATGGTGGAATCGGTAGACACGAAGGACTTAAAATCCTTTGGCCAGTGATGGCTGTGCGGGTTCAAGTCCCGCTCGCGGTACAAATGAAAAGAGAGTGCTTAACATGAAAATGTTAGGCATTTTTTGTTTAAGATTGTTAGTTGTTATAAATCATAGATCATGCAAACTTCACCAACGAAAAAGAATCTTTCTATTATGCTACTATTTGTAAGCATGTTTTTGTGTTTTATTCCTATTTTCATGTCAAGAGATTTGGATGAGTTACGCGATATAGATGTCAATGGCGTAAATATCGTTTATCAGGTAAAAGGTAATAGCAAAGACAATCCTGTTATCTTGCTGCATGGTAATAGTGGAGAGCACGATCATCTATCTGTGATGGTTGAACAGCTTGATTCAGCAGGCTATCTAGTCTATGCTCTTGATTCACGAGGACAAGGTGCAAATGCACCTCTTGCTGAATATCATTATATTGATATGGCAAATGATTTGTACGAATTCATCGAGGAATTAGATTTAGATAAACCGGCTATATTTGGTTGGAGTGATGGAGGAAATGTGGCGTTGCAAATGGAAGTACTGCATCCGGGTACTGCAGGTGCTATTATAACAGCCGGTGCAAATTTGTATCCAGAAGGAGTAATCGCTAGTTTTTGGGAGGGGTTTAAGAAAGAGCTAGAAAAAGATTCAATTCCACCGTTAACCAAGATGATGCTTTTAGAGCCGCAAATGACTTTTGATGACATGAAGACGATATCTTGTCCCGCTCTGATTGTAGCAGGCGAGTATGACTTGATAGATCCTCTTCATACTCAAGGTATCGCTGATAATATACCTAGTGGTGAAATGTATATTGTACCTAACGAAGACCATGGGTCGTTTATCTATAGGAGCCCAATTGTTGGCAAAATAGTGCTTCAATATCTCGATAAAATCGGGTATTAAGTCAATCTCTAATTAGTTTTTTAAAAATACCTATTTTTAGGTATTGTGTGGTTGCAGAAAAAGTAGTAATTTTGCAACCTGAATTGATGTGTAGGTATCTATGAAGCAAAAGGAGTACATATTAGATGGCGTACAAGTGCAAGAAGTCGATGCGCGCCATCTGGAGACGGATTTGGTTCGCACTGCCGAATTGATTGATCGTCACCAGCCTTTTGTTGTGTTGCTTACGCATTATGATGAGCTATTGCAGACCAACCATGCTTTGGATTATCAGTTGCTGGGCAAATTGTTTGGTGTTCCCATGGGGCTTGCTGAACAAAGAGCAGAGATATTAAAAAGTGAGGTGGATTTCCGCCATATCCATGTAACTTATGGCAAGGATGTGGAATCGGCGATTGATAATATTATTAATGTGATTGTCACATTGCCTAATATCCGAGATAAATACTCTAAACGTTATATGGCGATTCGTCTGTTGGAGCGTCCGGATGAGATGTTGGCATTGTTGCCACATTCTGATGAGTTGGTTCGTGCTGCAGAAGAACAGCGCAAACGCTTGCAAGCGCGTTATGAGATGTCTTCAAAAGAAGTGTTAGTACAAGCTCGCCGTGGTTTTGTGCATGGTGCTTTGGAAGAAACACTCACGCACGCGCAGAATGACACAGGGCATTCATGGGCAGACAAAGTAGACAAAGTGCTAACTAATAAATGGGTGGGTTTGCCATTGCTAATGTTGGTACTTTGGTTGGTGTTTGAATGTACTTTTACGCTCGGATCTTATCCGCAAGAGTGGATTTCAGGTGGTGTACGAAGTTTGGTAGATTGGTTGTACACTCTTTTGCCTATGACCTGGTGGACAAGTCTACTATTGGATGGTGTGCTAATGGGTATAGGAGCAGTTTTGGCCTTTTTGCCAAATATTTTTATCATGTTCTTTTTCTTGAGCCTAATGGAGGATACAGGGTATATGGCGCGTGCGGCATATGTGCTTGATAAGATGATGCACCGTATAGGCCTACACGGTAGCTCGTTTATCCCTATGTTGATGGGCTTTGGATGTAATGTTCCAGCTATTATGGCTGCACGTGATATTACCAATAAAAAGGATCGTGCCTTGACCATGCTAATGGTACCTTTTATGAGTTGTTCGGCTCGTCTGCCGGTGTATATGCTTTTTGTAGGAGCGTTCTTTGCAGAGCAAAAGGCTATTGTGATGTTGTCATTGTATGTTTTAGGCGTTGTTTTAAGTGTCCTATTTGCCTTGATTATGCAGCGTACATCTGCTTTTCGTCAGCTTAAACATGACTATGTAAGCGAGTTGCCTGCTTATCGTTGTCCAACTTGGCGTAATACAGGTTTACATATTTGGGAGCGAGTGGTTGATTATCTCCAGAAGATACCTGCCGTTATTATCTGGGCTAGTGTTATTATTTGGGCGTTAACGTATTTCCCTACGGGAAACATGAATAATATGGAGCATAGTTATTTGGCTGCTATTGGTCATTGGATGGAGCCTGTGATGCGACCATTGGGCTTTGATTGGAAAATGTCGGTATGTTTGCTCACAGGTCTTCCCGCCAAGGAGGCTATTGTTTCCACTATGGGCATCTTGTATCCTTCTAGTGCTGCCATGTCTGCTGCTTTTACGCCAGTAACAGCATATGGCTTTATGGTTTTTGTCTTGTTGTATTTCCCTTGTGTGGCTACTATCACCACTTTAGGGAAGGAGCTCGGTGCCAAATGGGCATGGTTCAGTTTGGCGCAATCCCTATTGCTAGCATGGGTAGTTAGTTTTATTATTAATCAACTAGGAAATTTGCTGATTTGATTATGAAAAAAAATAGTATATTATTGTTTTTATTACTTCTTGTTTCCACTTTTTCGTATGCACGAGTAGTGGGTACAGTGTTAGATGATAAAGGTTTTCCGCTTGTAGGTGCTAATGTTTATTGGGAAGGCACTACAGTGGGTGTGGCTACAGATGTGGATGGTCGTTTCGAATTGGACGAAGTCAAGTCTACTCATAAATTAGTGTCTAGTTATATGGGATATCACAACGATACCACCCATGTGCATTCGCATGGTGAACTGACTATTGTTCTTGTGAGCGATTTAGAGCTTGATGAGGTGCAAATTGTGGAGCGTAAGATGGCTGTTCTTCGTTCGCGCGTATCTCCTCTACAGTTGGAAACACTTACTGGCGATGAGCTCTGTAAGGCAGCTTGCTGTAATCTTAGCGAGAGTTTCGAAACCAGTGCTTCGGTGGATGTGGCGTATTCGGATGCAGCTACTGGTGCCAAGCAGATCCGTCTTTTGGGTCTCAGTGGTACCTATGTGCAGATGCTTACCGAGAACACCCCTAATATCCGTGGATTGGCTCAGTCCTTTGGTATGGAGTATATACCTGGACCTTGGATGGAGGCTATCCAAGTGAGCAAGGGTACATCGTCGGTGATCAATGGCTATGAGGCTATTGCTGGGCAGATCAATGTCGAGTATCTCAAACCTCAGATCCAAGATCCTATTTCGCTCAATGCGATGATCAGTACCGAGACCCACGCTGAGGTCAATGCTTCTGGAGGTTGGGATCTCAATGATGTTGTTTCTACAGGTATCCTCTTC
>JAEIGA010019818.1_pt1 | contig 10250 bp, 7 predicted proteins | sample 9270691 | NCBI WGS metagenome assembly JAEIGA01 (sample SAMN17057246, study PRJNA624740) | gut metagenome | biome: biome; isolation source: fecal sample | host: Bos grunniens | place: China: Xizang | collected 2019
AGATTCGGTGCAGATGCTGCAGAGTTTGAGCAGACAGCTTCAATGATGGTTTCTATGATTCCTTTCTTTACTGTAGTGTTCACTCCACTTTTCGGTAGCCTTGTAGACAAGATTGGTAAAGCTACCACTTGGATGATTACCGGTTCTGTAATGGTATTCGTAGCTCACGTAATCATTGCTTTTGCTCCAGGTGAGGCAATCTTCGGTTACATTGGAATCGCTATTCTTGGTGTAGGTTACTCACTTGTACCTGCTGCTATGTGGCCTTCAGTTCCAAAAATCGTTCCTGAGAAGAACCTTGGTACTGCTTACTCACTAATCTACTGGATCCAGAACATGGGTATGATGGCTGTTCCAATCATCGTTGGACACATCCTTAACAAGTTCTCTGGCGTAGAGGCTGCAGTAAACGCTGAGTACGTATTCATCATCTTGGGTATCGTAGCAATCTCAGTTTCATTGATGTTGTTCTTCTCTTCAAAGAAAAACCCTCAGTTGAAACTTGACGTTCCAAACAAAGAGAAATAATCTCTGATATCAGAGCAAAAAAAGAGGGCCTTCCATGCGGAAGGCTCTTTTTTATGCCCACAATGCAGAAGCATCTCACAAAAAAAGTGCCCATTGGGACGACGTCCTAATGGGCACTTTATAAAAAAACTTGGTTTACATTTGAACAAAAAGGCCTCCTGTATATGTTGCCATTCCTCTTCTCGAAGAGCTTAGCTCCAATGTAACTTTTCCGTTAAGGAATATCTTTAAAGTAGCAAGAAACTTCTCCTTGTCATAAGCACTCTCAAATTCGAAATTAAGCTTATATACGCCCTTTTTCTCATTGTAGATACTCTCTACAGTTACAGGACAGTCTGTACATGTAACGGAGATATTCTGCGAACCGTAAGTGTTTATTCTCGACGATCCCTGAAAAGGAAGATTACATGTAAACTTATCATCCTTAAGGGTAATTTTAATGCCATCAAGGGCAAGTCTGCCATAATCAGTAGATAGGGCTGTCATATACATTACAAGATCTTTCTGGTACATCTTATATGAGACAGCCTGAGCAACTTTAAGCTCCTTTTCGCTCATCTTTTTCTCTTTCTTCTGCTTCTGGGCCATGCAAGGACCTATAGCAACAAACAAAGCTATAAGCAACATTATGTACTTTTTCATAACTAAGGTCTTTAATGTAATTAATAAAAAAGGGGCAACACAGCGTGCTGCCCCCCATAATATACAAGAAATTGTTACTTCCTTGGTTTACTAGTTAACAGCTGATACAATGTACTGATCAGTTTTCCAGCCAAAGTAACCTGCAGAAACTGTATAGAATACATCACACTGCATAATTGAACCAAGACCAAGAGTACCATTCTGTAGAGCACCGAAAGCTGTATAAACAGGATCCATATCAATCCATGCTGTCATGACACCATAAGAAGGGTGTATAGCACCTGTATCAAACTTAGCCAATGGATAAGCACCCAAAGCGCTATAGTAGCTAGGACCAGGAGCAGTAATGAAAGCCTGACCGTTCTGGATATTGAACTCAAAATCAGTAGGACCTGCATACATACCTACAACCTTAAAGTAGTTGTTGGTGTTCTCAGCCAACTGGATTTTCCACTCCATCTGCTCTTGCGAGAACAATGACATAACATAAACGTTATATGGGCTCATTGTACCCCAATCCTTATATACCAAAGGCATCATACAGTTAGCTGTAATCTTATTGGTACCTGAAGCAGCCATGTCTGCCTCGTTGAAAGATAGGGTAAATGCATAGTTAACAACAGGTTTCATCTCCTCAACATTATAAGTAAGCTGAACCTCTGTAGTGTACTCACCCTCTGCAAAATCTGCAGTTTTCTTATTCATGGTATAAACACCATTTGCATCTGTAAGAGTTAGAGGAATAGAGATTGCCTCTTTAGCAATACCTCTATTGATCTTTACTACAAGAGCCTGACCCTCCAAGCTATAAGATGTAGTAGCTGACTCAAAGGTAACGTTATTATTGTCTGGGTTATATTTAGCCTCCATCATATCCTGGTTACAAGAAGTGGTGGTGAACATAACTGCCAATGCACCTACTACAGACAATAGTTTCATTGATAATTTTTTCATCTCTTTTCGTATTAAATATTAATAACCAGGGTTCTGCTGCTCAGCAATCTGAGGGTTAGAGTCAATCTCAGCCTGTGGGATTGGCCACAACCATCTGAAGTTGCTTGCAGAGCAAACCATTTTCTCTGTCAACTCAGTACCTGCACCAGTAATGATGGTAGCATTCTGTGCATCACTTCTTGAGAAGCCCTCACCGTATCTCTTAAGGTCATAGAAACGGAAGCCCTCACCAATAAGCTCTTTAACGCGCTCGTCTTTGATAGCATTTTTAAGAGTCTCACCAGTTAGTGCTCTACCCTCATAACCAAGAGTTCTTGCAGCAACAAGTTTGCTGTAGTAATTGAAAGCAGAATCATCATTACCAAGAGCTGCATAAGCCTCAGCTGCAATCAAGTACTGCTCTGCAATACGGAAAGGTTTGATTTTGTGAATATAGCTTGAAACTGTAACGGTAGGATCCTGAAGAGTTCTGTTGCCAGGGAATTTTTCCAAAATCACAGCGCTACCGGTAATGCTCTGGTAGTTAAGGTTGTGCTCTCCAAACCACATTGCACCTCTGATATCAACATCTGAATACAAGTCAATAATCCACTGCTCAGGGATGAAATCTGGAGCATAAACACCGTTAGCATTCTTGCTGATGTATCCATAGTCAAGTGAGCTAGGAACAGAGCTTGCTGCATAATCTGCATAAAGCTGCATAATACACTCCTCGCCGCTGTCATTTGTCCAAAGCTCGCTAAAATCAGCAAGAACTTCGTCAACCTGTGCCTGAGCATCAGCAGCTGTTAGATCAACACCCTCAAAAGAGATTAGAGGATATTTGCCAGAGTCAACCAAAGAAGCTGCTTTTGTAGCAGCAGTCTGCCAGTCACCTTTACATAGGGCAACGCGAGCCTGCATAGCTGTTACAGCATCAATTGTAAGGAACATAGAAGCTTTAGCGCCTTTTACTGAAGCAAGCTTCTGAGCAGCTTTTGCCAAGTAACCGTCAATATAATCGTAGGTCTCCTTAACAGTGCTTCTGCCAGGGTAAGTTGATGCGTCTGATGTAGGATTGTATTTCTCAATTAGCATAACACCAGGAGCATTTGAGTTCTTGGTATATGGCTCAGCAAACATTTTTACAATCTCAAACATAGATGCAGCTTTCATAAAGTAAGCCTCACCATAGTATACATCCATCTGAGCTTTCTCTTCAGCTGATAGCTCAAGTTTCTCAGATAGAGCGTCCATCTGCTCAAGCAAGAAATTACAAGAAGCAGTAGTAAAGTAAGCATGACCCCAAAGACTCTCTGCTAGAGACTCAGTTGCAGTCCACTGCCATTTGTGGTATACACCACCACGGTTACCATAACCAGCACTGGCATGGAATAGGTCACTCATTAGCTCACCACCATAGATGTACGAGCCTGAGTACATACTTCTAAGTCTGATGTACAAATAGTTTCTCAACTTTGCAACATCATCTATGCTCTGGACGTCATTTGAATTGACAGCTCCAGAAGGCATTTTCTCCAAGCTACAAGATGTAGCCAAAAGAATAACTGATAGTAATGTGAATATTAATTTTTTCATACTCTGTCAAAAATTAGAAGGTTAGCTCAACACCAAATGAGAACTGTTTTGAGTTAGGATAGTTACCCAACTGTAGGTTAGAGTCAACCTCAGGATCGTAACCTGTGTACTCTGTAAATGTCAACAAGTTTCTACCGATTGCATATACTCTTGCACCTGATAGGAATCCTGATTTCTTCATCCAAGCTTTAGGAAGGTTGTAAGAAACCTGCAAGTTTTTCAAACGTACGAATGACGCATTCTCCAATAGGTGAGTATCAAACTGAACAGCCTCACCAGCAGCAGGGATAGTTGTTACATCACCAGGTTTCTGCCACATTGTAAGCATTTTTGCGCTCTGGTTTGAATCAGATGCAAAGTTTGAGTTCTCTGTGAAGTATCTTGTATTTGAAATAGTCCATTTACCGAATACGCCTGAGAAGCTTGCGCTAACAGAAAGATCTCTCCAAGCGAAATCCAACTGTAGACCAGCTGCTACTGGAGCATATCTCTGTTTGCCGGTAAATACAGCATCATCCTCGCTGAATACGCTGGTTACATTGTCATCTTTATCCAACCATAGCTGTTTACCAGTTGCAGGATCAACACCTACCCATCTTGTATAGTAGAACTCGCCAAGAGGTTTACCTACCTGATATTTGATACCGGTGTTTGCAACTACGAACTCATCTCTACCACCAAACAATTTGGTAATCTCATTCTTGTTGTAGTTGAAAGTACCGCTAACGTTGAAGGTCATGTCTTTAGTATTGATTACATTGAAGCCCAAAGTAACATCAATACCTTTATTGTTCATGTTACCGATATTACCATAACCACCTGAGAAACCGGTAGCGTATGAATAAGGGATCTCCATCAACATATCTTTGGTATTCTTGTTGTAGAACTCAATCTCAAGGTCTACCAAGTCAAATAGTCTTGCATTGATACCGATGTTTGTAGACTCTACAGTCTCCCAAGTAAGGTCTGGGTTCTCTACCTGTGAAAGTCCCCAAGTCTCCTCACCATTGTACTGAGAAGAAGTGCCGATCAGACCGTTAGCCAAGTACTCGGTGATACCTGAGTTACCTGTTGTACCGTAAGATACTCTAACGTTCAATTTGTCCAACCACTCTACATCCTGTAGGAAATCCTCTCTCTTCGCATTCCAGTTTGCACCGAATGAGTAGAAATCTGCATATCTCTTGTTTTTACCGAACAATGAAGAACCGTCTTTACGGTAAGTAGCCTCAACGAAGTATTTGTCACCGTAATCATAGTTCAAACGTGCAAAATATGAGTTGTAAGCTTTCTCTGAGAATGAGTAAGAAGGCTGCTCATATTTAGTACCCTGATTAACATTGCTTACACGGTTATCAGTCATACCGGTTGATTTTGCCTGGAAACCCTCGTACTGGTTGATGATAGACTCGTGACCTGCCAAAACAACTACATTGTGTTTCTCAAGGAATGAGAATTTGTACTCAGCAGTGTTTGTAGAAGTCATAGTATAATCTCTGTAGAAGCTCTCAGAAGCAGAAGTTGTAAACAGTTTGTAAGGATCTGTAAGAACTTTTGAAGAATATCTGTAATCGTAAGCCTCAATAGCCTGAGCTGCTCTGATAACAAGACCTTTGATTGGAGTGATCTCCTGGTAAGTATTACCGTTCAATCTTACATAGTTCTTGCTTACTGGCTGCCATTTGATCAAATAGAAGTAGTTGTATCTTCCAATGTCATCAATGTAGTCCTGCTCCTCACCGAAACCTAGGAAGTTTCCTGCGTTGTCAGTAAGAATCTCATAAGGAACTGTGTATGGTAGTGACCAGTCTGCGATGTTCATAGGGTTGTACCATGAGTTACCTGTTCCAGAGTAACCTGAAGTTGAAGTCTCCTGGTAAGTCAGACCCAAGTTCAAACCAACTTTCAACCAGTCAGTAACTTTTGAGTTGATGTTAGATCTCACACCGTATCTTGTAAGTGTAGACTCTGGCTCAACACCCTGCTGGTCAAATGCACTGAATGATACATAGTAGTCCATCTTCTCAGTTCTACCTGCAATAGAAAGGTCACCGCTTACAGTAGGAGCTGACTCGTTAAGAATCCATCCTCTCCAGTCGAAATCGAAATCGTTCTCAATACGGAATCTCTTCAACTCCTGGAACTCAGGATTAGTTTTCAAAGCTGGCTCAATCATCTCCCTTAGCTGGAAGTACTCAGCAGTGTTACACATTGGCTCTGGGTTGCTTGCTACAGAAGAAACACCATACTGTGCGCTGAATTTAACGGTTGGTTTCTCTGAAACACCTTTTTTAGTTGTAATGTAAACAACACCGTTAGCAGCACGTGAACCGTAGATAGCTGTAGATGAAGCATCTTTCAATACAGTGATGTTCTCAATATCGTTTGAGCTCAAAGTAGTAAATACTGATGAGCTAACTGGAGAACCATCAAGGATGAATAGAGGAGTGGTGGAAGCGTTGATTGAGTTAACACCACGAAGACGCATAGAAACAGTTGCACTAGGCTCACCTGATGAGGTAAATACCTGCAAACCTGCTACCTGGCCCTGAAGAGCATCACCTGCACTTGCTACAGGTCTGTTCTGGAACACCTGTTTTTTAACAGTTGTTGCAGCACCTACTACGGAGCTGATTTTTTTAGCGGAACCGTAACCGACAACCATTACGTCCTCTAGCATCATGGCATCCTCCTCCATAACAACATTGATCTGGGCTTTGTTGTTGATAGGCATAACCACCTGCTTCATACCTACAAGGGAGAACTCCAATGTTCCGTTTGCAGGAGCATTGATTGAATAGTTACCGTCTACATCAGTAGCGGTACCATTAGTAGAACCTTGTAGCAATACGGTAACACCAATAATTGGCTCACCATTCTGATCAGTAACAGTACCTTTTACAGTTATGTTCTGTGCCCAAGCAAAACTAACTGCCAATAATGAGAGTACTGTCAAGAAAAACTTTACTTTTCTCATAAAGGTTTTTTTTAAGGTTAATATTTGTTTAATTTTTATAGGTTTCTAGACCTAATTCTCCAAGATGGAGAAGATGCAAATATATATGATTCCTTTTTAATTCCAAAAATAAAATATCGCATTTTGGGGGCGCAGAAAAAGGTACGGTTTTAAAAATGAAACCGTTTGCTTTGAAAATAATTTCGTTTAACACTTTAAAATCTCAAATCCTAATAGTTTTATATATTATCAAACAATTTAATTATGAATATAAAGTTATATAATTACTTTCATTTTGTAACTTATAACACATTACAAATAGATTAAAATCTAACTTTTTTTTATACTTTTGTACTCTAATTTGAGTAATTTATGATAGGAGTTTACGATTCCGGAGTAGGAGGGCTTTCAGTTTGGAAGGAACTTGTAAGGGTGATGCCTTCTGAGAGATATCTTTATGTCTCTGATGCAGGACATTGTCCTTACGGACCCAAACCTAAAAAGGAAATTGTAGCCAGGGCCAGGGCCATTACTGAATATTTCATATCAAAAGGTGCCGAGATTATTGTTGTGGCATGCAACACCGCCACAGCAGCCGCAATTGAGTATCTTAGGGGACACTATCCTATACCCTTTGTGGGTATGGAACCGGCCGTAAAGCCGGCTGCCATAAATACCAGGAGCGGTGCCATAGGGGTACTTGCAACCAGGGGTACATTCAAAGGTGAACTGTATTTGAGAACCCTCCACAAGTTTGCATCCAATGCAAAAGTGATTGAGCAGGTAGGAGATGGCCTTGTTGAGCTGGTGGAAGAGGGCCGGACCCATACTCCTGAGGCCAGAGAGCTGGTTGGAAGATATGTTGCACCAATGATTGCTCAAGGGGCAGACCATATAGTGCTCGGATGCACCCACTACCCGTTCCTTGAGGAGATAATAAGGGAGTTCACCTCCAACAATGTTACAATTGTCAACCCCGCATCTGCTGTTGCAAAGAGGGCCGCACAAGTTCTGTCGGGAAGAAGAAATTACCTGAATGAGAGGGGAATGAATCCTGGGGAGCAGCAGGAACAGATTCTGCAGAACACTTTTATAACTACAGGCAACAATATGGAGACCCTCAAGAATATTGTTAGGGATATTGCTCCTGAGAATTTTGCAAACTTTAAATTTGAACAAACGGACATACCTTATGGCAACCTATAATAAAGAAAAGGTATTGAAGGAGATAACACCTTTGTCTGATAAGGACTTCTTCTATATAGCAGACCGTATAAAAAGGGAGTTCACCTACCCTATCCACTCCCATTCAGACTATGAGCTGAACTTTACTGAGAATGCAAAAGGGGTTAAGAGGATAGTTGGAGACAATGTGGAGGTTATTGGAGACTACGACCTTGTTCTTGTCTCAAGCAAGGATCTTGAGCACGTGCTGGAACAGCATGAGTGCCGCAGCCCAAAGATAAGAGAAATAACCATCCAGTTTGCCCCAAGCATTTTTGAGGAGAATTTCACCAACAAGCAACAGTTTGATTCCATCAGGAAAATGCTTGTGAAGGGTCAGAAGGGTATTGCCTTCCCAATGCAGGCCATAATGAAGGTATATCCTCTTCTCGACAGCCTTTCAATGGAGCAGGACTCATTCTATGCTGTTATGAAGTTCTTCACCATCCTGTATGAACTTTCGAAATGCAAGGAGGCAAAAACACTCTCTTCATCACCTTTTGCAAGGATTGACACCCACTCGGAGAGCCGCAGGGTACAGAATATACAGCAGTATATAAACGAGAACTACAAGCAGGATATACGCCTTCCTGTATTGGCACAGATGGCAGGGATGTCTGCTGTTGCATTCAGCCGCTTCTTCAAAGCCCGTACAGGTACAAGCCTTTCAGACTACATCATTGATGTGAGACTGGGACATGCTTCGCAAATGCTGGCTCATACCAGCACCCCTGTGGCAGATATATGTTTTGAGTGCGGATTCAACAACCTCTCCAATTTTAACAGAATATTCAAGAAAAAGAAGGACTGTTCGCCCCAAGAGTACAGGAAACAGTTCAGAAAGAAAGATTTGTAGGGAAAATGAAACGATTATTATTGACAGGGGCTCTGTGGATGCTTTGCCTTTCTGGTGTCTCCGCAGCAGACACTCTTTCCTGCAGGATTCTACAAGATAACAATTGGACTTTTTACGGTACTGACAGTCCTACAGTAAAGCTGTCGCTGTCCAACAGCCGCAAGATTGCGGAGCATTATAATATAAAGTGCGAGATCAGGGACTTTTTGGGCAATTCATTGTATGACATTTCCCAGACAGGTACAGTGGCACCACAGGATTCCTCTTTGCTTTCGTTCTCTTTCAAGGCCCTGCAGCCCGGATTCTATAATGTTATGCTTTACAATGAGAGCAAATATCTTAACAGGGTAAATCTTGCAAAAGAACCGGAAAAGTGTCCGGATGCTCTTGAGAAGCATCTGGTTCAAAAGGGTGCTACAGGAGATTTTGTATATCTGGCTAATACAGTTGCCCTACAGAGAAGGGATTTGAGGCCACAATATGCGCTTGTGAGAGACAAACAACTGTCGGGAAAAGAGAAGAATGTTTACAACTTTTCTATGATTTCCAGGGGAAATGAGAGGGTTACAGGGTATTTTGCATTTCCTAAAAGCAAAAAGAGACTTCCTATAATAATTACTCTTGTTCCTATGGAGGAGAGATCTGCCAATGCTCTTGCAGATTTTACAGCCCCTTTTGAGAGTGCTGAGATGGTGATTTATCTAAAACAGAGGGGAATGGGTGAAGATATTGTCAAAAACCTCCTTACAGATATGCTCCTTGCTTTGGATTATGCATGTACCCGTGAGGAAATAGTGGAGAATGCCATTTATATTCAAGGCAAAGGGTATGCAGCAGCCTGTGCAATGGTGGCGAGTGCCATGGACTACCGCGTTGCGGCAACTTTCATGGAATCTCCAGATGTTTCCCTACTCACCTCTGTATATAGCATTGAATCAATAACAAAAAATATCAAGACACCTGTTCTGCTTGGCACCGGACTGCAGAGGGATACATATTCACTACAGGAGATTTTCTCAATCTACAACAGGATTAATGCTCCAAAAGAGTATTTTGTTGTTCCGGGCAACCATGAAATACCACGTTCCCAATGGAAATATGTGAGGGATATCTTCATCCTCAGACTTAAGGAATAAAGAAAGGGCCAGCATAACAGCCGGCCCTTCATTTTTATATTGTGCTGTATTATTAGATAATACCCTGCTCCAACATAGCCTGAGCAACTTTCATGAAACCTGCAATGTTAGCACCTTTCACGTAGTCTACTCTACCATCCTCTAGCTGACCGAATTTAACGCAAGCCTCGTGGATGCTCTCCATGATGTAGTGAAGCTTAGCGTCAACCTCAGCACCTGACCAGCTGATATGAGTAGCATTCTGAGTCATCTCAAGACCTGAAGTAGCTACACCACCTGCGTTAACTGCTTTACCAGGAGCGAATAGGATCTTAGCATCCTGGAATGCTTTGATAGCCTCTGGAGTACAACCCATGTTAGAAACCTCGCAGCAGCA
>JAEIGA010019819.1_pt1 | contig 10249 bp, 9 predicted proteins | sample 9270691 | NCBI WGS metagenome assembly JAEIGA01 (sample SAMN17057246, study PRJNA624740) | gut metagenome | biome: biome; isolation source: fecal sample | host: Bos grunniens | place: China: Xizang | collected 2019
AACTTATCCAAGATATTTACCTAGAATTTGGATTCTCTAAAGAAAAAGGTATTTCTGTAGTGAAAAAAGGTAAGAGCGGTGCAGAAGAAATCAAACAAATGATGTCTCAATTCCGTGTTGCTCCTCCAAAAGAACTAGCAGGTTCTCAAGTAGTAGTAATCAAAGACTATAGCACACTACGCATGATCGACGTTCTAGCAGGCAAAACCGAGTCTCTAGAAATGCCAGAATCATCAAACGTGCTTCAATACTTCACTGCAGACGGCACTAAAGTTTCTGTTCGTCCTTCTGGTACAGAACCAAAAATCAAGTTCTATATCGAAGTGAAACTTCCTATCGCTTCTCGCGAAGACTACGACGCAGTAAACGCTGCTGCCGAAGAAAAAGTCCTAGCAGTGAAAGCATCACTAGGTTTGTAAAATTTAACCTAAATAATAAAAATAATGACCTCAGAAATTTGAGGTCATTATTTTTTGTATTTACCCCGTAGGGGTTATTCCCTAGGTAGGCAGGTATCAGAGCAATGCGAAGCATTGCGCCGATGCCTGTATGCAGGTGTCAAAGAGCATAGCCCAGCGACGCCTGTATGCAGGGATTTCAAAAATATATCAACCCTCGTTAGAGGGTTTTACTCTAGCTAGGCAGGTATCATAGTAATGCGAAGCATTACGCCGATGCCTGTGTGTAGGTGTCAAAGGGCGTAGCCCAGCGATGCCTGTATCAATGAATGTTCAATGCAATCCGCACCCCCGTAGAGGGGTGCAACAAAAAATCCGATACATAAATATTTGAATAAATTCTTCAAATTTTAAATATTTACATTATATTTGCAAGATAATAGTACCCACGCCGATTTGATGCATGGTGATGTATGCGGTGTGGGATAGATTTTTATCATAAGCGTTTATTACGCATGTTCTGACGTTTTAGAAACTTCGCAACTTTTTAATACACTAATCAGAATATAGCAACGATAAATGCTTACGGGATATGGGTATGTTATATGCATATCTATACATGGGTGTATAGTATGCTTACTTATATCGGCGTGGGCTTTGCGTTGTCTGTTCTATTAGTGTAAGGCAATGCGAAGGCCTCTAAAACGTGGAACGACAACAGTCGAGTCCACGTTTTTTTTGTGTCTGTTCGTGCGTATTAGAAATAATTTGCATGAACCATATCCGTCAAAAAATATTAGATAAACTAGCATCATTATTCTTCTTATATGATCAAACACGATTAATGAAATTTATTAATCGTAATAGACAATATATTCAATCAAGACAAATTTCAAAACGTTTTATTCATGCTAATAATGTGCAATTTCCAGAACAAATAACTTCACGTGGAGAACAATATATATTCATTGGAGATGGAACCATTATTGGTAATCATTGTATAATAACAGCTTGGGATAAAACTTCTTCTGGTAGTTCTTTTAATCCAAATATTACAATAGGACAAAATTGTAATATAGGTGAATTTAATCACATAACATCAATCAATAAAATAATTATTGGTGATAATCTTTTAACAGGAAGATGGGTTACAATATCAGATAATAATCATGGCAACATTTCTTTTGAAGAACTTCAAATACCTCCACTTCTTCGTCATGAAACATCAAAAGGACCTATAATAATTGGTAATAATGTATGGATTGGTGACAAATCAACCATATTGTCAAACGTAACAATAGGTGATGGAGTTATTGTTGGTGCTAATTCGGTTGTAACCAAAGATATTCCAGCCTATTCTGTAGTCGGTGGTAACCCTGCAAAAATTATAAAACAAATAAAATAATCAGTTACATATGGAAACAAAACAACCAAAAGCACGTGTATTAGCTTACTATTTACCACAATTTCATCCTATACCAGAGAATGATGAGTGGTGGGGAAAAGGTTTTACTGAATGGACAAATGTTGGCAAAGCACAAACTCTATTCCCAGGACATTATCAACCACATATTCCTGCAGATTTAGGATATTATGATTTAAGACTCCCAGAGGTTAGAAAAGCTCAAGCAGATATGGCTCGTGAGGCTGGGGTTGAAGGTTTTGTATATTGGCATTATTGGTTTGGTAATGGTAAAAGATTGTTAGAACGACCATTTAACGAAGTCTTGAATTCTGGAGAACCTGATTTCCCATTTGCATTAGCTTGGGCAAATGAAACATGGAGTGGTTCTTTACATGGTTTAGTTAAGGGAAAAACATTAATAGAACAGACCTATCCAGGAGATGAAGACTATATTTCACATTTTTATAATGTCTTACCAGCCTTTAAGGATAAACGATATATTACATGTGAAGACAAACCAATCTTCTTAATATACAAGTTTGATAAAATTCCTAATCTAAAGCATTATATTGAATTATGGCAAAAATTAGCAATTGAAAATGGATTAAAAGGGATATATTTTATTGCCTGTGGTCATAATATGTGGAAAAAGGAGGATACGGATGCATATCAAAGTGAAATGTTATCGTATGGATTTGATGCTGTTACGTATTTATGTTTACGTAAACTTCAGAAGAAAACATTATGTTCATTGATTATAGGCAAGATTCGTAGAGATATTTTAAAGTGGCCTACAAGAACAAAATATAATTATAAACTATTTTCTACTCAAACATGTAAGGAGCAAGAAAATGCTTTTCCATCAATAGTGCCTAATTGGGATCATACACCAAGGTCGGGTCGAAATGGTTATGTGTTAACCGGTACATCTCCAGAAAAATTTAAAGAATCTGTAGAGTATGCTCTTTCAATGGTTGAAAATAAACCTACGGACAAAAGATTCATATTCCTTAAGTCATGGAATGAATGGGCAGAAGGAAACTATATGGAACCTGATTTAAAATATGGTCATGGTTTCTTGGATGCATTAAAATCTATAATTTTTAAATAATTATGCTTTGTTCTTTTATTATTCCAGCATATAATGCCAGCAAGACTATAGTTCGTTGCTTGGATAGTATATATAAATTGTCGCTTAGTGAAAGTGACTTTGAGGTAATTTGTATTGATGACTGCTCTTCCGACAATACTATTAATGTTATTAATGAGTATGCGGAGAGTCATTCAAATATAACCTTGTTGCGCCAAACTGAAAATCATAGACAAGGAGCTGCGCGTAATAGAGGTGTTGATATTGCAAAAGGTAAATATATTGTTTTCGTTGATAGTGACGATGAAAGTGATTATGGAGTGGTTGAAGCATTAACATTAGCCGAAAATAATGATTTGGATATGGTGGTATTGCACTGTGTGAATGTTAATGAGAAGAATGAAATTATAGAAAGAGAGATAGTAAAAATTGATGGTGTATTTACTGGCATAGACTTGCAAATAAAATATCCATATTGGGGTACGGCTCCATGGCCTTATATTTATAAGAAGAAGTTCCTAAATCAAGTAAATTATCCATTTGTAGAAGATGTAATATTTGAAGATTCAGATTTTGTAAATGTGCATTTATATTATGCAAAACGAATGATGTTTAGTGCAGGTTGTGCCTATAAAATGCATTATAATGCATCTTCCACTACTCATACTCATTCTTTTAAACATGTTTCTGATTATCTACTTCTGGGTACTAGAATGCTTAGGTTTTATCATTCTTTAGAAGAACAAAACACAGAATATGCATTAAGCATCAAAGAAGGTGGAAGTTATAATATTTGGATGTCATGTAAAAGACTAGTCAAATTGTCTTCAACAAGAGATGTTAGGTTGTTTTATGAAAGAGTAGATTTTTATACTGATAGAACAAAGTTGTTTGGATATAAAGAACCTGCGTATTGCTGGACATGGTGGACGAGACTCTGTTTAAAACATAAAAATATAGCTACTTTCCTTATTTCAATTTTTCAATTATGTTATAAATTAGCAAAAAAACTATCAAATCTTAGGAGAAGGTAATAACATTGATGAGTTTTTCTAATGAGATATGATTAACCCTCGTCAGAGGGTTTAACCATAGGTAGGTGTCAGAAGGTATAGCCCGGAGATACCTATATGCAGGTATCGGTGCTTTGCATTGTGACGATACCTGTTTTTATATTTTGTTTATTCGTTCATTTTTGTTACCTTTGCGTTACCTTTGAACTCAACAAAGGCAAGGTCTGGATGTTGTATTTGTGAATGTAAAATCATACCACAAATAACATTTTTATTCTAATTAACTGAATTATTCATCTTAATTTTTAATTATTATGGCTAATACCTACAATCAAATTTATGTTCATTTCGTTTTTTCTGTAAAAAATAGGGAGAATTTAATAAGTTCTTCTTGGGAGAATCGTTTATACCAATACATTAGAACAATTATTAATGACAGGGGCAACAAACTGATTATTATTAATGGGACAGCAAATCATGTTCACATGTTGGTACAATTGAGCAATCAAGAATCTTCCTCAGTATTAATGCGCAACGTTAAACAATATTCGTCTAAGTTTATTAAAGAAAAAGGATTGTGTAAAAATTTTGCGTGGCAAGAAGGGTATGGTGCATTTTCATATACAAAATCACATACGGATTTGGTCTATAAATACATAGAAAATCAAAAAGAACACCATAAAAAGGTGTCGTATGCAGATGAGGTAAAGAAAATATTGGCAAATTTGGGTTTTAAGGATTCAAGTGGTTTTTGATTTGTATGAGTTACACCCCTCTACGGGGGTGCTATGGGTGTTGTATTCGCACAAGCATCGTCATTCAATATACAGGCATCGCTGGGCTACGCCCTCTGATACCTGCACACAGGCATCGTCGTAATGCTGCGCATTACTCTGATATCTGCCTACCTAGAGTTGAACCCGCTATGCGGGTAAATACAAAAAACCAATGACCTCAAAAAAATGAGGTCATTGGTTTTTATGGTAATTTTAAATGAAAATTAATCCATAGATTTTTTGGTGCAGATAACGTGAAGGATAGCACCGATTAATAATAATGCACCACCAATCATTAGCATTGTGTTGCTATATTGAGCTGTGGTAAGGAATGATTGAGCGATTAAAACAATTGCTCCGATTAGAACTACGATAACGCCTATGAATCTCATAATATTTTATTGTTTATTGGTTATTTCTATTTGAATATGCAAAGTAAATCAATATTTTTTATGTTTACAAAGAAATGAGGGTTAAATTTCATTTTCTTCAAACATTTCTTCATTTATGTCTTGGTCTATCCTTAAGTTTTCGATAATAAAGTTCTGTCTTTCGGTGGTATTTTCACCCATATAGAAGCGAAGAAGTTGGTTCACGGCATCTTCTTTGTTTAGACTTACTTGTTCTAGTCTAATGTCTTTTCCTATGAAGAACTTAAACTCGTCTGGAGAAATCTCACCAAGACCTTTAAATCGAGTGATTTCTGCTTTTGCTCCCACTGCTTTGATGGCTGCAATCTTTTCCTCGTCTGAATAGCAATAATGTGTTTCTTTCTTGTTTCTTACCCTGAAAAGCGGTGTTTGCAAGATGTAAACGTGTCCTGCTTTCACTAGCTCTGGGTAGAATTGTAGGAAGAAACTCATAAGCAGAAGTCTAATGTGCATACCGTCGTCGTCGGCATCGGTTGCAATTATAACTTTGTTGTATCTTAGGTTTTCAAGCCCTTCGTCTATGTTGAGCGCAGCTTGAAGTAGGTTGAACTCTTCGTTTTTATATGCCTCTACCTTGCTCATACCAAAGCAGTTTAGAGGTTTACCACGAAGTGAGAACACAGCCTGAGTCTTCACATCTCTGCTTGTGGTGATAGAACCGCTCGCAGAGTCGCCCTCAGTGATAAAAATGCAACTTTCTTCTCTTCTGTCGCCTTTATTGTCGTTGAGGTGAATATGACAGTCGCGAAGTTTGCGGTTGTGCATATTTACCTTTTTCGCTCTTTCTCTTTCTTGTTTAGACACATTGGCAATTGCCTTACGTTCACGCTCAGAAGCCTGAATTTTCTTAAGCAACACCTCTGTCATATCTGGGTGCTTGTGTAGGAAATTGTCAAGTTCTCTTTTTAAGAAATCGCCAACAAATTTATTTATACTAATGCCAGAAAATTCGTACGGATTGCCGTCTTTGTCTAGGTCAGGAGCCATATTTGTAGAACCAAGTTTTGTTTTGGTTTGGCTCTCAAACACAGGTTCCATCACGTTTAGTGCTATACTAGCAACAATACCGCTTCTTATGTCTTGAAATTCAAAGTTTTTGCCAAAGAAATCCTTGATGGTACGGGCAACATGCTCTTTAAGAGCTGCTTGGTGAGTACCTCCTTGTGTGGTGTGTTGACCATTTACAAAAGAGTAATATTCCTCGCCATATTGGTTTGTATGAGTAAGAGCAATCTCAATATCTTCGCCTTTTAGGTGTACGATAGGATATAGCACATCTGATGTACATTTCTCGTTCAATAAGTCTAGAAGACCATTTTTAGAGATAAATTTTTGCTTGTTGAACCAAATTGTCAACCCTTGGTTTAGGTAACAATAGTTTCTAAGCATATTTTCGATATACTCAAATCTAAAGTGATAATTTCCAAATATTGTGCTATCTGTATCTGGTGTAAAGCAAATGTATGTGCCGTTCTTTTCTGTTGTTGGTTCAAGGTCGTGTTCTTTTACAAGTACACCTTTAGAAAACTCAACCTTTTTTGCCATGCCATCACGATAGGAAATGGCTGTGAACGAAGAAGAAAGTGCATTTACTGCTTTTGTACCTACACCGTTTAGACCCACAGATTTTTGGAAGGATTTTGTGTCGTATTTAGCACCAGTGTTCATAGTGCCCACGCAATCTACCAATTTGCCTTGAGGAATACCACGACCATAGTCTCTCACACTCACTTCTCTATCATTGATATTAATCTCTACTTGATTTCCAAAGTCCATTCTGAACTCGTCGATAGAGTTGTCTATCACTTCTTTAAGGAGTACGTAAATACCATCATCGTTGGAAGAACCGTCGCCAAGTTTGCCAATGTACATACCAGGGCGAAGACGGACGTGTTGAAGTCCCTCCAATGTTATGATATTATCTTCTGCGTAGTTGTGTGCGGGAGTATTTGCAATATCACTCATAGATTTGATTTTAGGCACTACAAATATAATAAATTTAATTAAAACTTAAAAATGTAGTTTTGCCTAAAAATCGCATTATTTCTCAATTATGAGTGGTTTGTCTAGGTATTCTGGCCTTGGACAGATATAAAAAGGAAGAAATTGTGTCATTTTTTGCAAACTATCTGGAAATACGCCGTAGTCTTTCCACACGTTCACAGTCTCTTTTGGAAATTTAATAAAGAACTTTTCGTCGCAGTTGTCGATGTATTTTATTATCTTGTTGTTTATAATTTCATAGACTTCTTTGTGCTTGTCATTGTTATTTGCATAATAAATCACAGCACTATCGAAGTGGGCAGGAGTGATTTTGTATTTCTCAAATATCTTGGTGTATATATACTTGGTCTCGTTGCTTTTTAGGAAATTGCAAGTTTCCATGCCTTCTGTAAGGTGAATGTCAAATAAAAGATTAGCCATTACCTTATGGTTGTTTATAAGGATATTGTCTGTCTTTATTTCTTCGTGTTTTTTACACGAAAACATTAAAAACACTAAAGGTAATATGGCTAATATCTTTTTCATTTATATATACGTTTTTCAAAAAGAAGTAACATAAAAATACCTACACATATTGCAGAGTCTGCAAAATTGAAAATAGGGGAGAAGAAGATGAAGTGCTCGCCTCCAACCATTGGTATCCAGTCCCAAAAATGTCCTTCAATAAGCGGGAAATACAACATGTCTACTACTTTTCCGTAGAAATAAGGAGCGTAGTCGAACCATTGACCGTAGAAAACGCAGTCAATAATATTGCCAGTAGCGCCTGCAAGCACAAGGCTAAGACATGTAAGTAGTAGATAACTTTCGTTTTTCTTTATGCAATATGCAATATAACCTACAATGCCAAGCGATGCCACGATGCGAAATAGTGTTAAGAAGATTTTGTCTCCCCATTCTACACCAAATGCCATGCCGTCGTTTTCTACAAATAGAAGCCTAAACCATGAAGTAATATAAAGTTCCTCATACAAGTTGAATGAGGTTTTTACCCATAGTTTAAGCGCTTGGTCTATTAGTAGTATTATAAAAACAAGAGAGGCACTATACAGTGCCTTTTTTGTGATAGAGTTCATATTTACTTTTTACCTTCTTTTGCTTCTATACTTAAGGTTGCATGAGGAACTGCACGAAGCCTTTCTTTTGGGATTAACTTGCCAGTTACTCTGCAAATACCATAAGTCTTATTTTCAATACGTATTAGGGCAGCTTGTAGGTTTTGGATAAACTTCATTAAGTGCTGCGCTGTACGTCCTATTTCTTCTTTATTGCTAGCAGCAGCTCCGTCTTCTAGCACCTTAAATGTAGGAGATGTGTCGCTCACATCATTTCCATCTACATTATTTAGTGCTCTTTTAAAAGATTCGTAGTCTGCTTGTGCTTGTTCTAGTTTCTGCATTATAAGCGTGCGAAATTCTTCCAATTCAGCATCGCTATATCTTGTTTTTTCTGTCATAACGTAAGTGATTTTAAAGTGTTATGCGAATATAAGAAAAATATTCTACAATAACTAATCATTTACGTCATTTTTATAAACAATTATGCTTTTTCTAGATTAATAAATATGTTTTCAGCACCGAATTCTATTTCTTCACCGTTCTTAGCGTCATAGTTGTCAGAAAGTTCTAGGTTGTCGCATAAGATTTGCGCTAGAATGTATTCTTTGTGATTTGCTATGGCGTTGTTGATGTCTGAATAGTTTTCACCTTGAGCGTATACGCTAATGTTGATACGGTCTGTAATTTCTAAACCATTAGATTTTCTTAGGTTTTGAATACGGTTGATAAGTTCACGTGCTGTACCTTCTGCTTCAAGTTCTGGTGTTAGGGTAATGTCCAGAGCAATAGTAAGTTTGCCTTCATTTGCCACTAACCATCCTGGAATGTCTTCAGAGAAGATAGCAACGTCTTCTGTGCTAATTTCAATTTCTGCACCATCAACATTTACTTTGTAGAAACCATCAGCCTCGAAACGATAGATTTCTTCTTGTGCAAGGTTTTGAAGAGTGTTTGCCACTGTCTTCATGTTTTTACCGCATTTAGGACCAAGTTTTTTGAAGTCTGGTTTAATGCGTTTTACAAACACACCTTGTGAGTCGGTTACGATTTCTATTTCTTTAATGTTAAGCTCGTTTTTAAGCAAGTCTTCTACGCTCTTGATGTGAGAGTCTGTAGTAGCGTCAGAGCTAGGAATCATAATACGGCTAAGTGGTTGACGTACTTTGATATTTGCTTTTTTACGAAGTGCAAGAGCAAGTGATGTGATATTTTGTGCAATATCCATCTTGTCTTCTAGTTCGCTATTGATAAGCTCTTCTTTTACTTCAGGGAACTTGCATAGGTGAACAGAGATTTCTGAGAATCTACCAGTTGCGTTGTTTAGGTCGCAGAATAGACGGTCTGCATAGAATGGAGCGATAGGAGCCATTAGGCGTGCTACAGTTTCCAAACAGGTGTAAAGAGTTTGATATGCAGAAAGTTTGTCTGTGTCCATTTTGCCTGCCCAGTAACGTTTACGATTTAGACGTACGTACCAGTTACTTAAGCTTTCTGTAACGAAATCTGAAATTGCACGACCTGCGCGAGTAGGTTCGTATGAGTCAAATCCGTCTTTCACGTCTTTAACCAATGTGTTAAGTTTTGAAAGAATCCATTGGTCAATTTCTGGACGTTCGTTCATTGGCACTTCTGCTTCTGCAAATGTGAAGTTGTCAACATTTGCGTAAAGTGCAAAGAATGAGTATGTGTTGTAAAGTGTACCGAAGAATTTTCTAAGTACTTCTTCCACACCAGCAGGGTCAAATTTAAGGTTGTCCCATGGAGCAGAGTTGGTCATCATATACCAACGTACAGAGTCTGCACCATATTTTTCAATGGCATTGAATGGGTCTACAGAGTTGCCTAAACGTTTAGACATCTTGTTACCATTTTTATCAAGTACTAGACCATTTGAGATAACATTTTTGAATGCTACAGAACCTTTAATCATGGTTGAAATAGCGTGTAGGGTAAAGAACCAACCACGAGTTTGGTCTACACCTTCGTTGATAAAGTCTGCAGGGAAGAACTTATTGTCGTCGATAAGTTCTTTATTTTCAAATGGATAGTGAAGTTGAGCGTATGGCATAGCACC
>JAEIGA010019820.1_pt1 | contig 10249 bp, 8 predicted proteins | sample 9270691 | NCBI WGS metagenome assembly JAEIGA01 (sample SAMN17057246, study PRJNA624740) | gut metagenome | biome: biome; isolation source: fecal sample | host: Bos grunniens | place: China: Xizang | collected 2019
CACTCAAATTTTTTCAACCCACTCAAAGATTATTTGGGTTGGGAACAATATCTCGCAAGGGCAATACGACAAGCGAAAAGAGCCAAAAAAGGTCTGGCTTTATCTTGGTCGCGGAGATAATTATCTCTAATTTTGTTATAGCAACAAGCAATTAACAGACCGTTATTCCAATAAATATATAGATAGGAAGAGGCTGAAAATCCTGTAAAGAGTAGGCATTTTTTACAAAAATTTACAATCATGAAGAAAGTCTTTATCGTTTTGGCTGCTGCCTTGACAATGGGTAGCGTGAATGCAATCGCTGCACCTGCAATCACTGCTGATGCTCCAAGCACCTACGCTCCTGCCGGCGACTCTGTTGACGATATGCTCAACGAGTACGAGAAGTATGTTGACAGATATATCGCAACTTTGAAGAAGGCACAGGCTGGCGATATGTCGGCTATGGCAGAGTATGCTAAACTTTTGGAGCAAGCACAGAAACTCCAAGAGAAGATTGAGAAGATGCAGGGCGATATGTCTGCTACACAAGTTGCTCGCTATGCAAAGATTACCTCTAAATTGGCTAACGCTTTGTAATTCCGCCAACAACGGCTTATGGTAGAGGGTGCTTATCGGCGCCCTTTGCTTTTTTTGTGGATAGAACAAAGGCTATAACAACGGGCAAAAGATTGAGGGTTTCTCATTTATTCTTCCTATCTTTGTGCTATGAAGCCGAAAGAGAGAGTCCTATTGGGAATGAGTGGCGGTACGGATAGCTCCGTGGCGGCTATGCTTCTGCAAGATGCCGGATACGAGGTGGTCGGCGTGACATTCCGTTTCTACGAGCAGGAGGGCGACACCGAGTACCTTGACGACGCCCGCGAGGTGTGTCGTCGCCTCGGCATTCAGCACATCATCTCCGACCAGCGAGAACTCTTCCAAACAACCATCATAGAGTACTTCGTCAGCGAATATATGGCGGGGCATACTCCCGTGCCGTGTACCCTATGCAACAACCGCTTAAAGTGGCCTCTGCTCCGTCAGATTGCCGACGAGATGGGTATCCCCCACTTGGCGACCGGACACTATGTTCAAAAGCGGGAGATTGACAACCATTGGCACATAGTCAACGGCGTTGACGAGGAGAAGAACCAATCCTTCTTCCTCTGGGGCTTGCCACAAGATATCTTGGAGCGAATGCTCTTACCGATGGGAGGCCTTACCAAGCAGCAGGTTCGCGAGATAGCCGAGCAGCGCGGTTTTGTGAAGGCAGCCCGCAAGAGGGACAGCCTCGGTGTCTGCTTCTGCCCAACGGACTATCGCACTTTCCTTCGCGACAGAGTCCCCGAAGGGGCTATTCAGAGGGGCAAATTTGTTGACACGGAGGGCAACTTCATCGCTTGGCACGAGGGCTACCCGTTCTACACCATCGGGCAGAGACGCGGTCTGGGCATTGACCTCAACCAGGCGGTCTTCGTAAAGGATATTGTGCCTGCGGAGAACAGGGTTGTGCTTGGCGATTTAAGGTCGTTGGAGCGCACGGAGATGCGGTTGAAAGATTGGAACATCGTCAACCCTGCACAGCTCCTGGATAGAGATGATGTTGTTGTCAAGATTCGCTATCGCAAGCAGGAGAATCGCTGTTCGGTTACCCTACTGCCCGACAACACACTACACATCGCCCTCCACGAGCCACTAACCGCCATTGCGCCGGGTCAAGCCGCCGCCCTCTATCGTGGAGAGGTGCTACTCGGCGGAGGTATAATTTTGTGATTTATACCATTTTATATAAATTTGCAGAAAACAAGGCTCGCTATGAAGGAGTTTTTCACATCTATCGCACTCTTCTTTGCCGGACTCTTCCAGGCTCCGTTGGCGGAGTTGCAGCCCGCAGGCATCTTCCCCGTACCCGACATCAGCAAGGCGGAGTACGAGGCCGTACTTGAACAGATAGATATGGGGCGCATAAAGAGCGAGGAGGCCGAGAGGTACGAGGCCTCGCCAATCTTCCGACACTTCTACTCCTACGCGTGTAGCTGGTATTGCAGTGGCGTTGTCAGTTCTATCTCGGCCACAAGCGCGCTGAATGGCTACGAGGTAGAGAAGATTCACGACTTCAACCACGAGTCGGTCTGGATTGAAGGGGCAGAGGGAGCGGGTGTCGGCGAGAGTATCACCTACACCTTCCCAGGAGATGCTCCCCGCATCACCACCGTCAAGATTCTAAACGGGTATGTCCGCACGGCCGAGGAGTGGCAGGAGTATGCTCGCGTCAAGCGTCTGAAACTCTACCTCAACGACAAACCGCTCGCCATACTCAAATTGGAGGATAGTCGCTCGTTGCAGTGGTTTGATGTCGGACTCTTGGGCAACGACCCCCAGGCGAAGGTGCGCCCCGATTGGAGCCTTAAATTTGAAATCGTGGAGGTCTATCCCGGCAAGAAACATAACAACACCGCCATATCGGAGTTGTACTTTGATGGCATAGATGTCCACTAAATCGGCTAAATATCTCATTATAAGGGCGTTTCACCCCTCATTTTGGGCATTTGACCACAAAAGACCACAAAAAATTTACACATTACGATTTTTTTTGTATATATTTGTATCGTCATGCCATTAGTATTAACTAATAAAAACTTACTACTATGAAAAAGCTATTATTATTGTTGAGTATCGTACTCATCGCTGTTGCGCCAGTAAGCGCACAGACAAACAAGCAGCTCCGTCAAGCAAAGAAGGAGGCAAAGAAGGCCGTAAAGGAGGCAAAGAAGGAGAAATATAAGATGCTTGAAGTAGGCGATTTGGAGACTACCATCGCAAAGCATATCGCACAGGTTAACGCAGGTAAAGCTTTCCAGATCGTAAACACCGCCGAGGGTAAGCGTAGCGTGAATATGGCGAAGACCATCGCACGCAACAACATTCTCAACGAGCACGCCGAGGCTGCACGCTCACTCGTGAAGGGTCGCGTAACTTCGGATATGCACGACATCACCGATGTTCAGGCCGAGAACTTCGTTGCCGCTTACGAGCGTCTGGTTTGCGCAGAGTTGAACGGTGAGGTGCGCGTTTCGTACACTCTCGTTCGCCACAACAAGAAGAATAATACCTACGATGTAAAGTTGGTATGCTTGGTTGACTACGACGCAGCTCACAAGGCTCACCTCAACGCTATCAAGCGCGCTGCCGAGCAGCAGGAGGTTGCCCAGAAGTACGGAACCAAGATCTCGGAGTGGATCAACGAGGGTTTCGTTAAGAGCGTGGCAAACCAATAGTTCTGACTTCGCTACAATTAGGCGGTAGCTTCCTACCGCCTAATCTTTTTATTATAATCTGCCCTATGAAGAGAGCCCTTTGTCTGTTAAGTATGCTTTTGGCGAGTACCGGCCTATTCGCTCAATCTGCCTCTGTCGCCCGCATTTTGGGGGACGAGAAGATGAGAGATTATGTCTGGGCTATTGGCTATGGCACAACCTTGGAGGAGGCGGACAAAGACGCTATGGGCACGCTTGTCAGCTACACCTCCAAAATCGTAAAGGTGGATAAGGGTACGCTGACCGAGAGCGAGGAGCACTACAAGCAGGAGTTGCTCTCAATGTCAAATGTCTATTTGGAGAATGTCCGCCGAGAGGTGCTTCCCGATAGCAACGGACAGAAGAGGGTGCTTCGCTATATGACAAGGGGCGATTGGGAGGCGCGCGACAACGGGTTAAAGGGGAAGATTCAGGAGTACATCGACTCGGGTACCTATACCCCGATGATTGAGGATAAGATGCGCTACTACGCTTGGGCGTATGTTCTCCTCAACACCTACAACAACGAGCAGAGCCCGATAACCATTGATGGAAAACCTGCAAAGTCGCACCTCTACGAGAGCATACGAGAGGGGTTGAACGAGATCACGGTTAGCGTCATTGCCATAGAGCACGACAAGCAGAGTCGCAACTACCCATACAAGCTCTTCCTTGACTTCACATACGACGAGGAGCCTATCGGCTTCTTGCAGTTTGACTACTTTGACGGGGGAGAGTGGGTGCGCAACGAGAGCATAAAAGATGGTCGCGGTGTGGTTATGATGAAGCAGCTGCCCGACCAGCTCTTAATCAACATAGAGTGCCTATACACGGAGTTGGCGCGACAGTTAGACCCGTCGGTATATATTCTATTGCAGAACCCATACTGCGCCCCTTCGTTTAGCGAGTCGCAAAAGCGTATCGCAACAAAGCCAAAGGGCACCAAGGCGCAAAAGAGGGTTGACACCTCGTCGCCAAAGACCAACTCGGTGGTGAAGGAGAAGTCGGAGGAGGTCGCCAGCTCCTATGTTGAGATAAAGGAGGAGGTGGACAACACCAAGCCTTTTGAGAGGATTATGACCGATATTGCCGGCTCAATTCAGCGTCTGACACCGCAGAGTATCCGCCACCACTTTACCGACGAGGCGTGGGAGCACTATCAGCGCATCGTGGCGAGTGGCGACCCTGTGGTTGCCCGAACACCGGTCTACAACTACATCAAGCACGACACCCTGACGATATGCCAATCTATCCCGTTGAAGTTGCGCTTCTCGGGCAACCGCTCCTTCGTTGAGGATGTGGTCTTCCGCGTGAACAACCGCACGATGAAGGTGGAGTCGGTGGCATACAAGCTCGGCTTGGAGACCGAAAAGACGATTATGGCAATGGGTTGGGACGACAAGGCGCGACTGACGCTTCTTGCCTTCTTGGAGGATTACCGCACGGCCTACTGTCTGAAAGATATTGAGTATATCAAGCGTGTCTTTGCCGACGATGCCTACATCATCGTAGGTCGCGTACTCAAACAGAGCAACAAGAAGTTTGCAGACAACCCATACTCCATAAATACGAACACGACCAAGACCGAGTATGTGAGAAAGAGCAAGCAGCAATATATCTACGACCTCTACAAGAGCTTCGCAAGCAAGGAGTTCGTAAACATTCGCTTTGAGGAGTGCAATGCCGCCAAGGGCTACTACACCAAGGAGGGCATCTATGCCGTACAGCTCCACCAGCTCTACTTCTCGAACAACTACGCCGACGATGGCATCTTGACCCTTGCGATAGATATGCGCGAGGAGGTAAACCCGTTGGTGAGAGTTCGCGTATGGCAACAGGCTCGCGATGTTAAGTACAACGCCGAGCAGATGATTGAGAGTACAGTTTCAGTAAATAATAGTATAAACTAATGCGTATCATAAAGTATCTTACCGTTCTTCTTCTATGTACAATCGTCCCACAGCTCTCGGTGGCGCAGTCGGCCAAGAGTTTGGAGATAGATGCAGCGAGCTTTGCACCCGTTCAGTCGGGTGTGTTGGAGGGTGTGGCCATAGACAAGATTCCGACCGACAACTCCAAGCGTCCGTGTGCGCGCATCAAGTTGCACATCAACAGAATGTCGCGCGAGGATATCGCCACACTTGAAGTGAGGACTATCGGTGGCAACATTGAGATTATGCGAAAGGTTGTGGCTGGCGAGGGCAACGGCCTCATCATTGAGCTTACGGCCAAGGAGAATACCCGCTTCTACCTGCACCACGACAAGTATGGCGACTCAAACGAGGTGTCGCTCAACTTGGAGGGCAACAAGGAGTACAAACTCGAAGCACAACTCTGCCAGATGCAGTCTATCATTGTAAGCAGCAATGTTATCGGCGCAGATATCTATGTTGACGATGTCTTTAAGGGCAAGACCGACGACAGCTTCACGCTGACGGTCAGCGATGTTATGTTTGGTCTGCATAAGCTGCGCGCAGAGTATGGCGTAGAGAGGAGCGAGATGCAGATTGAGGTCAGCACCACCAAGATTTCATTCAAGATTGATGTAAACAACCCTCTCCAACGCGGTCAGTATGTGGTATTTGAGGTAACACCACAAGATGCAACCATCGTAATAGACGGCAAGGCCTATATCCCCGACAACGAGGGTGTCTGGAATGGACTGATGAGCAACGGAGTTCACAAATATACCGTAGCGGCAAAGGACCACCACACCGAGAGTGGCGAGTTTATCATCAACGGCCAGAAGGTTGTCAAGAATATCAAATTAAAGCCGAAGTATGGCTGGATAGAGGTTTCGGGCGAAGGTGCGCTCAACGAGGCTAGAGTCTATATTGACGGCGACCTTATCGGCACAACCCCTATAAGGAGCGATAAGCTCGCAAGTGGAACGCATAAGGTAAAGATTGTAAAGAATCTCTACAAGATACACCTTGGCGAGGTGGAGGTCAAGGATAACGAGATCGCTCTTTACGCGCCGAAACTCGTTGCCGACTTTGCCTATGTAACCATTATGAGTGGTAGCGGAAGCGAGATATATGTAAATGGCGAGAAGAAGGGCGTAACCACTTGGAGTGGCAACCTCGCAACGGGCAACTACATCTTTGAGGCTCGCAAGGCGGGACACCGCCCAACATCTATATCCGAGAGCATCTCTGCCGAGCAACCAAAGAGAAAGTTCACCCTTCCTACGCCTACGCCTATCCTCGGCACGCTCAACATCACCAGCACCCCTGCAAAGGCTTCGGTACATATTGATGGCCGAGCCGTAGGAGAGACCCCTATTATGGTTGACCTCTTGGTCGGCAAGCACCGCGTAAGCATTCACAAAAAGGGATATGCCGACAAGTGGCAAGAGGTTGTTGTCAAGGAGGGTGCGACCGAGAACCTTCACGCCTCGCTAACACCATCTTTGGAGAGTTCGGAGAAGACAAAGCCAGCCTTCCAGAGTCCCACAACCGCAGCCTCAACACGAGCCGTTAAGGTTAAGTATTATAGCGACGCCTCGGTATATGTTGACGGCCAATATCGCGGGTTGGCAAGAGGTCTTATATACCTCACACCGCAACGCAACTACTACATTGTGGTAAACAGTGGTGGCACAATGCGCGGAAAGCATATTTGGGTTAGTTCAAGCACCTCCGAGCAAGAGGTGGATATGTACAACGCCCCTATCGTTCGCTCCATAAATGCGCCTACCACAAACAACCCAACACAGAGCCTCTCTACCTCTACAACCGCCAACAAAAAGCAACGCAGCGGGTGGAATAGCTTCAATTTGGGTCTATCTATTGGTGGCGGATACGATATAGTCAGCGACGATTACGAACTCAACGCAGGAATTCTCTTCCGTATGTGGAATCACGAAACCCTATTCAACGCGATGACGGGTGTCAACTATATGCGAATGAGTGGTTTCCACCTCGTTGCTGTGCCTGCTCTCGTAAACTGGAATATGGTGCGTGCGGGTGGCTTCACTTGGTACTTGGGTCTTGGAACGGAGGCAAGCTTCATGTTTAATAACTATGATGGCACCTCAAATGATGTTTGGGTAGATTTCCCTGTGGTTGTGCAGACAGGTTTCAGCACACGCCACTCCGATATCAGTTGCTACTTCAAATACTACACCGGCTACGACTTCTGCCCTATCGGCATAAGATACTCGTACCTCTTCTAATGAGATAGGAGTTAGGAGTTAGGAGATAGGAGTGGGATTAACGGAAAACGGAAAGCGGAAAGCGGAAAACTGACGCTGCGGAGCGAGAGCAGAGGGAGCTTGCTCACTATGCCGAGCCGCGAGGAAGAAAAGCCTGCGAAGCAGGGTTAACGGAAAACTAATTCTGCATTTTGCATTCTGCATTCTGCATTCCACCCCTAACGACTCTAACGCCCTTAACGCCCCTAAAAAGCTAATGGCTAATAGCAAAAAATAGTCCGTTGCAAATCGCAACGGACTATTTTTATAGTTTTATACAAACTATTTCGCAGGTGCTGCTGCCGCAGGCTGCTCAACGATGCCCAACTCCTTCTTAACGGCAGGAGCGATATCTACCATCTGTACCTCGTCATAGTATGCAAGGCTCTGGTTTGTAAGGTCAAACACTGCGATATAGCCAGCAGCCTTTGCCACCTTATTCACAGCCTCCTGTGCCTTCTTGTGTACAGGCTCAAACAACTCGGCCTGCTTCTTCTGGAAGTCCTCATTTGCGATACGCTCAAACTCGGTGTAACGCTGCTGAATCTGCTGCAACTCCTGCTGCTTCATCTGCTTAACCGAAGCGGCCATTGTAGCCTGATTCTTCTGGAACTCCTCTGCGCGGTTATTGAACTCAACCTGAATCTGCTCCATCTGCTCCTGCAAGTCCTTACCAAAGGCTTCAAGATTCTTCTGCATCTCGGCAAACTCCGGCATTGCAACGATTACCTCCTGCATGTTGATACGGGCAAACTTCTGCGCCGAAACGCTACCTACACAGAGAACTGCCACTGCCATAACGGCAAGTCTAAAAAGTCTTTTCATAATTAAAATTTGTTTTTGAGTTATTATTTTGTCTATTTCTTCTGCTTCTTCAACTCCTCAATAATCAGGGCTGTGTGGTCAACCGCGTCGCCCACATAGAGTACCGAGGTGTTCATCGCCTTGTCTATCACCAAATCAAAGCCGTTAGCCTTCGCATAGGCCTCAATCGTGGCAAAGACCTTGGTCTGTATCGGCTTGATAAGCTCCACGCGTCGCTTCATCAGCGCACCCTCCTTACCGAAGATTCCCTCCTGGAAGTTCTGAATGCTCTTCTCCTCCTTCAAGATTTGATTCTCGATATTTGTCTGCACCGTTGCCGAGAGGGCGTGCTTCTGTGCCATATAGTTGTTGTAGAGCGATTCAAGCGACTTATACTTTGCATCTACCTCGGCCTGATACCTCTTTGCCAACTCGTCAAGTTCGGTGATAGCCGAGTTGTAGGCGTCAATTGACTTGAAGATCTTCTCGCTATCAACAACAAAATACTTCTGTGCGCTCGCTGCGCCAAAGGCCATAACTGCCGCAACAATGGTTAAGAGTAGTCGTCTCATAGTCTTTACTTTTTTTGAGCCTTTACCTTCAAATATATTGCCAATCTTCTCCGTTAGAAGTTCTGTCCGATAACGAAGTGGAACTGACTACCACTACGCTTGGTTGAGCCTGCTGGTGGATCAAAGCCCCAACCCCAATCTATACCGAGCATTCCGACAATCGGGAGATACAATCTCACACCAACACCCGCCGAACGCTTCACCTTCCAAGGCGAGAACTCCTTCCACGACGAGAATCCGTTACCCGCCTCCAAGAAGCCCAACACATAGATTTGCGACGAAGGTTTCAAAATAATCGGGTAGCGCAACTCCAAGGTGTACTTGTTGTAGGCCAGAGAGTAGTTGCTGCCAACAGGGTCCAACGCGCCATCTTCGTAACCACGCAACGAGATGATATCCACACCATACATCGTATAGCCCGACATACCGTCACCTCCGACCTGGAAACGCTCAAATGGCGAAATCTTATGCTTGTTGTAGTGTCCCAAGAATCCCATCTCCGCCTTCACCATCAAGACGAGGTTGTTGTTCGGCGTAAGTGCCTGGAACCACTGTGCCTTGAAGTGCCACTTGTGGAACTCCGTCCAGCGGTAGCGGTCCTGGTCGCTCATATTCGGGTCGCTGTAATCCTTCTTGTTGAATGCCGAGAATGGAGGTGTAATCTGCAACGAGAGCGAGATATCCGAGCCTCGGCGAGGATAGATTGGCTGGTCGGTAGAGTTTCGTGCCAACACCAATCGCAACGACAACATATTCGCGTTACCGTTCTCCATCACAAACGAGGAGTAGTTCTTCAAGCCGTAACGCTGATATGCCAACTCGCCGTAGAATGTGAAGTATGGGTCTGGCCACGACAAACGCTTACCCAAACCGATTGACAAACCGTACGAGCGGAAGTAGGATGTCGCCGACTGCCAGATGTAGTAGGCGTTGTTCTGCTCGGAGAGGTGTCCTGCAATCGTGAACGAGTTTGGCTTGCGACCTCCGAGCCAAGGGTCGGAGAAGCTAATCGCCAACGCCTTGTAGTAGGTACCGTTGGTCTGTCCCGAGATGGAGAGTCGCTGGTTCTGTCCCATTGGGTATGGTCTCCACGCACCCTTCTTGAAGAGATTCTTGATGGAGAGGTTGTTCAGCGTGATACCGATTGAGCCGACAAATGTACCGGAACCCCAACCTGCCGCCACATTGAATTGGTCGGAGGCCTTCTCTTCAAGAGGCCAATTTATATCGACCATATCGTTTGACACAGGCTTGATATCCGGTGCGAGGGTCTCCTCGTTGAAGTGCTGCATACCCGCCAATGTTCGCATTGTCTGCATCAGCAACGAGCGGTTGTACAACTCTCCCGGACGGGTATAGAGTTCGCGGCGGATAACCTCGTCGTCAACGCGGTTGTTACC
>JAEIGA010019821.1_pt1 | contig 10248 bp, 7 predicted proteins | sample 9270691 | NCBI WGS metagenome assembly JAEIGA01 (sample SAMN17057246, study PRJNA624740) | gut metagenome | biome: biome; isolation source: fecal sample | host: Bos grunniens | place: China: Xizang | collected 2019
ATAGCAAGATTGATAGGCAAGCTCACCAGGAAGGAGTAGTGGGCATAGTGCTTGCGGAAGAAGAGGCGCATAGCCTCGTAGAAGGTGTATACGTAGCGATATGAACTCTTCTCGGTGCTCTCGCCCTTATAGTGGAGCATACGAGAGGGGAGAAAATAATTCTTATACCCACTCTTCATGATGCGGTACGAGAGGTCTATATCCTCGCCATACATAAAGAAGTCTTCATCAAGCAGTCCTGCCTTGTCCAAAGCCTCACGGCGCAGCCACATGAAGGCACCCGAGATAATCTCTATCTCACCCACCTCATTCTCGTCGAGGTAGCGCATATAGTAACGGCCAAAGACACGAGATTTGGGGAATAGCGCAGCCAAACCTGACATCTTGCAGAACGACACAAAAGGCGTAGGCAGAGCACGTCGGCTCTCAGGAGCAAAGGAACCATTGTAGCGCAGCATATAGGCTCCAGCGCCACCAGCCTCGGGGTGAGCATCCATGAAGGCGACAAAGTCGGTAAATGTATCTTCGATGACTATAGTATCGGGATTGAGCAACAATACGTAACGCCCGGTAGAGAGGCGTATCGCCTGATTATTGGCACGGGCAAAGCCCACATTCTCTTGGTTGGCAATGAAGCGCACCTCGGGGAAGCGCCCCTCAAGGTATGACACAGAGCCATCTGTCGAGAGATTATCTACCACAAAGACCTCCACCTGAAGACCCTTAGAGGCACGACGCACCGACTCGAGACATTGCTCCAAGTAATACTTTACATTATAGTTGACGATGATAACGGAGAGATCCATGCGATTGATTCCAAATTATTTGTCCATTGTCAACTCAATCTCCACTCCCTCGGCAGAAGGTAAGCAGAAGAGCGAGGCCACAAATGCAGCCAGGGCGTAGTACATACCCCAATTCTGCAGTGTGCCATAGTAGAAAACTACACCGAGCACCATCAATGCGTTAAGCAAACAGTTGCGAGCATTACTAAGCGCTTGATAGAGAGCTGCTCTCTCCACACCCTCTACAGCATACACCTTGTGAAGCAGACACCAGTTGAAACCCTTGAGCGCAGCCAAAATACCGAGGCCTACGGCAAACAACATGCCTACCTCCAAGATATACATCGCACCAGGATCGAAACTCAACATCATTCCCTCAATAGGGAACACTTGGTATTCACAAAGCACAATGAGCGTCACTACAGCAGCTAGTAACGCTGCATAAACGACGCGTATATTACGGCTTATCTTCTTACAATCAATCATGAGTAATGAATTTTTATATATAATTAATATAATTAAAATGTTTTACCCGTAAAGGGCATACGGTTCACAATGGAGCGTCCCAAGGTAGCCTCATCGGCATACTCCAGCTCGTCGCCCACAGAGATACCACGCGAGAGCACCGACATCTTGACACCCGTACTCTCGAGCTTGCGGTAGATGTAGAAGTTGGTCGTGTCGCCCTCCATCGTGGGGCTCAAGGCAAAGATAACCTCCTTCACCGCACCACTCGCCACGCGCTCCACCAAGCTATTAATCTGCAAGTCAGCAGGTCCTATGCCATCCATCGGCGATATCACTCCGCCCAACACATGGTACAGTCCGCGATAGAGCGAGGTGTTCTCCACTGCTATCACATCACGCACAGTCTCAACGACACACACCATAGAGGCGTCACGCGAAGGATTGGCGCAAAGCTCACACACATCGCTATCAGAGATATTGTGACACACCTTGCAATACTTGACCTCGCGGCATAGCGTAGATATAGCATCAGCAAATGCCTCGGCATCAGCTACGGACTGACGTAGCATATGCAACACCAAGCGGAGCGCTGTCTTGCGCCCTATGCCTGGCAGCTTGGCAAACTCGCCAACTGCTCGTTCTAATAGTGCCGAAGAATATTGCTGCATGATACTTTTCCTATAATTCTTGCAAAGGTACGAATAAACGAGCGAATTAATATCAAGCTTGCTTGAATATTTTTCCCCGCGAGTGAAAGTACTTTCGCGATTTATCGCAAAGGTACGAATAAACGGGCGAAATGCAAAGGTTCTCAGGCAAAATACCTAAAAATAGGGATTGCACATGTAGAAAAAATATAGTTTCTTTGCACCGTGAAATAATGTGTACCATATATGGAGGATAAGAGACTGAGACGCTACACCGAGACCGATAAGATGAGTGCCCTCATCAGCGACAACTATTCATTGCTCATGGTGATGAGTCGCTTCGGCATCTCACTCGGATTTGGAGACCACACCGTGGCAGAGGTATGCGAGGCACAGGGTGTACACTGCCCCACCTTCCTCACCGTAGCCAACTTTACCAGTGAGCCCAAGCATCAGATTGGCAACCATGACGACTACTCACTCTCGGCGCTACTCGACTATCTGAAGCAGGCACACACCTACTTCCTCGACTTCAACCTCCCCAGCATTCGCCGCAAGCTGATAGAGACCATCGACTGCTCGGGCACCGATGAGCTGGCAGCACTCATCCTCAAATTCTTTGACGAGTATGCCCGCGAGGTACGCCGCCACATGGAGTTTGAGAACCGCTCTGTCTTCACCTACGTCGAGGGACTATTGGCGGGCAATATTTCTGACACATATGACATTGCCACCTTTGCGAGCAAGCACAATCAGGTAAATACCAAACTGACTGAACTAAAGAACATTATCGTAAAGTACTACCCCGGCAAGAAGAACAACAATACACTCAACGCCGTACTCTTCGACATCTACAATTGTGAGCAAGACCTCGCCATGCATTGCGATGTAGAGGATTACCTCTTGGTGCCTGCTGTATCGGCATTGGAGAAGCGCTTACAGAAGTCTCCTAAGCTGCCCATCAACCCCTCAACCGAAGAGCCTAAGAGCAGTGAACCCGACGCCTTAAGTCAGCGCGAAAAAGAAATAATAGCCTGCGTCGTGAAAGGGAAGACGAACAAAGAAACGGCTAACGAACTGTGTCTATCAATACACACTGTCATCACCCATCGTCGCAACATCGCACGCAAGCTACAGATACACTCACCTGCCGGACTCACCATCTACGCCATCGTCAACAAATTGGTGGAGCTTTCAGACGTCAAAGTGTGAGCTATACAATCAAGATTGTATCACGAAAAATCATCCGCCCCGCGATTCACATCGGAGGGCGGATTTACTACCTATTAAAATCAATTATTTGGCAGAACAAAGGTAGTGCAAAGCAAAAATCCCTGCAATACCGAAAAATAGTGATATTTGACATTGCCGAATAGCTAAAAATAGGTATCTTCGCGCCAAAATAGAAAAATCATCAATAATATGAATACAAAAAGCTTCTTCAAACTGACTATCTACACCCTATTCCTACTATTCTCCCTATCGGCATGCCAGCCCAATGAGGAGCTGCCTACAGTGGAGTATGACATCACAGACCTGTATGGTAAGTGGGAGTCGGGCACAGAGTACTACGTATACAACAGCAATGGCACAGGCTACACCTGGGACGAGGGCGATGGCGTATACGAAGAGGAGGCACAGCCCTTCACTTGGGAGGTAGACGAAAGCGAGATGATACACGTACACAAGATGGAGATGGGAGGCGATGTGCCCATGTACTACATCATCACCGAGCTGACATCATCAACGCTCAGATATTACGATGCTTACAACGAGAAGGACACATATACATTCATCAAAGTACTATACTAAACCGGAATGAAACGTTGGATTAAGATTACGGGTATTACCCTCGGCTCTCTGCTTGCGCTTATCATCGCGATGGTAAGTCTCGCATGCTATTTGATATTCACCCCTACACGCCTCACCAGCATTGTCAACAAGGTGGCTACACAATATCTCACCTGCGACATAGAGGTGGGAAAGATTGACCTCACTCTATTCAGCAGCTTCCCCAATGTGTCGCTCCAGCTGCATGACGTGGCTTTAGTAAACCCCTGCAGCGATGAGGTAAGCGATACCATAGCGGCTATACAGCATTGTGAGGCTGTGCTCGACGTCAAGGAACTGCTACAAGAGAACGCCATCACCCTACGCCGACTACACTTGAATGGAGGACTTGCCAATCTATATATAAAGGAGGACGGAAGTTCTAACTTCATGGTTTTTGCCATGGATACCACCGCAGTGGAAGATACTACAAGTACCGACTTGGCAATCCCCAACATCGACATCCAAGAGATCACATTCGATGACATCGACATCACCTACTACGATAAAACAGCCGACATGGGAGCCATGATTAAAGGCTTTGGCTTGGCACTGAACGGTAAGTGGAAGGATGAGCAGCTCAAGGCAGCCCTCAAAGGTAAGCTCAACATGCTGACAGCTCATATTGGAGGCGAATCACCTTTGGATGTGACGATTTCAAACGTTGCAGTAGGCCTCGATGGCAACATGGCTGGCAATGATGGAGATGTCAGTGGTACCTTGAACATAGGTCCTATGGCTGTATCGATACCAGATATTCAGGCTACCATAGATGTTACAGAGTGGACGTTTGACGGAAATCTCAAAGAGCAGCACCTTACGGCCAACACTACCCTATCAACACAACCCCTACAGGTTATCATGGAGGGAGAAACTCCCATCAAGGCCCTATTATCAGCAGCTAGCCTCAAAGCTGGAGCCGAAGCTAAGGAAGATGGTATCACCCTCAGTCCTGCACTTGATGTAAAGGGACTTTCTGTATGGATGGATAAGGAGCTGATGCTCGACCAAGCCGACATCAACATGCAGCTTCCTCTGCTGACCGACACTGCTCTGAGCCACATAAGTTTTGCTGAAGGAAAGCTCAGCCTCAACGAATACAGCATCGGCATGAATGGCCTAGTCAACATCCAAGACACAGCCAACATGAATGCCACGATGCAGTTTGAGACCAATCGTTGGGACATTCCCAGCCTGCTCACTCTCGTACCCGAAAGCTATCGCTACCTACTCGAAGACCTGAAAGTAAAGGGTTCTACAACACTGCGAGGTTCAATAAACGGAGGAATGAAGCAGGGCGAGGCCGCTTTGGATAAGGCAGAAGCAACCTTGGCACTGAACAATATCGACTTGCAATACACTGACAGCATGGCCCTGCAGAGCCGTGCCGCATCGCTCGCCATCAACTATAATGGCAATGCTGACCGCGCTACAGGTATCCTCAGCGCCAGCAATCTCGATGCTACGATGGTTGGTCTTGCCGATGCACACCTTGATGCAATAAAGGGCAACTTCACTCTGAAGCGTGCTATGCGCATAGCTGAAGGATATATTGATGCACAGGCACAGCTCTCAGCCAACAGCTTAGCTGCTGCGATGGACACCATCGGGCTCAATGTCTCTCGTCCCATCATAGACCTCACCATGCAGGCTAAGGACAGTACAGACAAACCTCATCTCTATGCCACCCTACGTAGCGACACACTGGATGCTACGATGGGAAGCCTGGCTGCAGTATCTAGCGGTGAGCTCAAGGTTTCGGGCGAAGCCATCTATGACGCATCTGCCACAGACATATTGGCACAGTGGTCTCCTCGCATGACCTTCGACATGCATACAGGACACGTTGCTTCAGAGATGATTCCATTGCCTTTGGATATACCTCACATCCTCTTTGACTATGCCGGTGGCCGATTTACCATCAATGATAGCCGCATCTTGTTGGGTAACTCAGACTTTGCCCTGCGCGGTGATGTCACCAATATAGACTCGTTCCTCAATGAGACAGGACTACTCAAAGCCGAGCTCGACTTCACCTCAAGCTATACCGACGTAACAGAGCTCATGGACCTCGTCAGTGGCTTGGGAGCAACAGACTCCATTACTGAGCCCGAACCCGAAGAGGAGCCTCTACCCATCGCCACTACGGCAGAGGAGAGCGATCCCTTCATGGTGCCCCTTGGCTTTGACGTACGCCTCAATACCGATATCCAAGCAGCCAATGTCAATGGCTTCACCTTTGAGGATATTGGCGGACACGTGACAGTACGCGATGGCGTGTTGGTACTCGAAGAGATGGGTTTCACCTCTGATGCCGCACGCATGCAGCTCACAGCAATGTACAAATCGCCCCGTAAAGACCATCTGTTCGTAGGCTTCGACTTCCACTTACTTGACATCGAGATAGACCAGCTCATCCGCATGATACCCGATGTGGACAGTATCATTCCCATGCTGAGCGCGTTCAATGGTGAGGCACAGTTCCACCTTGCTGCAGAGACCTATCTGCGCAGCAACTATGATCCTAAGCTCTCGACCCTGCGCGCTGCAGGTGCCATCGAAGGCAAGGACCTCGTAGTGATGGATAGCGAGACATTCAGTCAGATATCTAAACTGTTGATGTTTGAAAAGAAGACAGAGAACAAGGTGGATAGCATCAATGTAGAACTTGCTGTGTTCCGCGACAAGGTGACCCTCTACCCCTTCCTCATCGCGATGGATGACTATAAAGCCGTGATTGGTGGTCGTCACAACATTGACAATGACCTCAGCTTCAACTACCACATCTCGCTCACCGATTGCCCCTTGCCCGTACGTTTGGGCCTCGACGTTAGCGGTACACTTGACGACATGAGCTTCAAACTCGTGCCCTGCAAGTATGCCCACCTCTACAATCCCGAGAAGCAAGGCGTGGTACAAGAGCGCACTCTACAGTTGAAGAAGATTATCAGCGAGGCTCTTAAGGCCAACGTCAAGGAGCAACCTGCACGCAAGGAATAGCACGGAATCCACTACCCCTTCTTGCCCGCATACTCATTGAAGACGATACCCGCGACGATGAGTATCAAGCCGATGTAAGTGGTCACTACGATAGGTTCGCCCAAAACGGTAGAGACGAAGAAGAGTGAGAGGAAGGGAGAGAGGTAGCAAAGTTGGTTGACAAGCGCAGGATTAGTAGTCTTGCGTATGGCCAGTCCGAAGCAGATGAAGGGGATGCCCATCTCGAAGGCACCGACATACATACCTGAGAGTAAGCCTGGCACAGTGCTGAGGTCTACCCCTACCACCAAGGATCCCAACCCCAAGTAGATGCTGCCAAAGAGAAAGCTCATAAAGCAGGCGACAGTGGCATCAGCACACTCCTTGTAGCGATTATTGACCATCCAATAGGCTGCCCAAAGAAAAGCGCTCATGACACCCAGCGCAAGTCCCGCGTGAGGAATGCCCGCAGACGAGATCTGCTTGCCTCCGACAGAGATGACGACGAGTCCTCCGAGCGACACAAACATACCTATATATTTCCGAGGAGGGATACGCTGCCCTGTAAAGATGGCAAGCAGTACAACCAAGAGCACTGGCCATATATAGTTGACAGGCTGGGCTATCTGCGCAGGCAGGAGGTTGTAAGCCCTGAACAGCACAAGGTAGTAGGCCACAGGATTGAGCAAGCCGAGCAATGCAAAGTATCCCCACATACCACGCGACAGATTGAGCACTTCGCGCCATCGGCGCTGGATAGTGAGCACGACGGCAAAGATCAAGAGTGAGGTAACACTGGCCACGAGTAACATCTCAAAATGGGTGAGGTGCATCAATGCCACCTTGAAAGCGGTAGCTACGGTAGACCAGCTGAGCACTGCTACGAGAGCGAGGAGGATGGATTTATTGTTCTCTTTCATCATTATTCTTATTTTAGGGCTATGGTTGCAGTGGTCTTCTGAGCGTGCAGGGTAGTACCTACGGCAGAAACCTTGTACCACGTCTTCGCAGGCAACATCAGCGTGGCGTGAGCTGTCCCCTCATCAGTAACGACACTCACAGAGACCTCTGCCTGACGGCCCTTACCGACTCTCAAGTATGCGCTACACGGGTCTTCGGGGTCTTGCAGGGCAGTGACCTTGTCGCCCCCAACAAACACACGCAGCACATCGTTCACCGAGCTACATGTATCTGCCTTAAAGCATACGGTAGAGCTACCTCCATCGACTTGAGTGACTTCACTAAATATGGGCGCACCAAGCGGGCAGGAAATATCAGAGAGCATACACAGGCTATCGCCCACAAAGTTTGAGAGCATCAGATGGTGTGTGCCATCAGGGTCGGGAGCGATGATTCCGTTCCATCCTTGGGGTACCACATCGGTAAGCACCTGCAGTTCACTTGCCATTCTCTCCGTAGTGGCAGCATCTATATTGCTGTAATATACGATATGGCGGCGGTCAACGATCTGTCCGGGCATAACATCCCTACGGGCTGGCGAGTAAGAGCAATAAAGTTTGGCCGTATAGATAGAGTTATTGAGCGAGCGATCGCCAAAAGCCATACTAGGAGCACTCTTTGACACCACGCCTAACTCATCATCAATATTCACCCAAGGGCCCTGAATTATAGACTTCTGCCCATCATTCATAGACAGATTACCATATATCATACGCTCCTCCTTCATCAACGGATCTACACTGATTGCCAACAGACCTCCCTGCTCAGAAGTGATGGTGGCCTCAGCATTGGCACTCACATGGTCGAGGTAGATGACGGCATTGCCTGCCGTAGAGCTAATGGCAAAGCGATTGTTGAGCGTACCCTCATTGGTGAGGAGCGCCCCATTCATTGTGTAGCTATTGCCCTTCAGAGCATAGACGCCACTCACCATGGGCACAGCATCGGTGCGACGCCCCTCTACGGTGTACCATCCGAGAAGGTTGCCTGTATTGTTGGCGCGGTAGGGAACGATGATTTTATTCTTGTCGGGACTATTGGCTGCGATGTAGCCCGTATAGCTGCGCAGGCCTCGGCTCCAAGAGAAACAGGTGAAGCGTTCCTTCGTAGAGGCTCTCACGATATTCTGCGAGTCAAAGAATTTGGCAGCTGAGTAGCGAGCATTGAAGTCACTCCACTTTGTAGGTGTGAGGTTTGCAGTGGGCATCATCTCATGCATGAGCCATGTCATCATCACGCGGTGTGCCTGCACTCCCATGCGACGAGCTCCCACATCGGCATTGAGCAGCCACGAGCCATCAGGAGTGGTAGACTGACGTGCCTTGATGTACTTGTATGCCATGTTCTCAAGCATCAGTGCATCAGCATCGCGCATGAAGCAGGCCATCGTAGCATATGAGGTTATCTGGTCAAAAAGGAAGAGGCTCCAGTCGTTGCCATTGGGCATGGCAAGTTCGCCATCAGCCAAGGCGAGCCAGTTGAGCACCTCACTCATCACCTCGCGATTATGGTGCATCAGCGCATTGGTCTTCCAGCGCTCTGTGCCCGAAATGCCTTGCTGAAACATCTTCAGTGCCAAGGCAGCCTCGCCCAGCTCCTGCATTACGACATTCTGATAACTCGTATGGAAGAGATCATGATTCTGCAGTGTATAGTCATCGTAGAGATTATTGCCACGATAGAGGTCAGCCACGGTGGTAGCATCATAGTCGGGGTCGATAACAGTAGAGTCGGCAGCATCGCTCACATGGGAGTAGCTGTTGATGGCAAACTCACGCAGACGGACAAACCATCTCGGTGCCAGTTCATCATTTGGAAAGAGTCCCAAGGCGGCAGCCAACACATCGGCCTCCCACCCATTCTCCTCGGCCTTAGAGTCGGCCACATAGCCCGTGGGAATGGAGCGTTCAAGCTCATAGTTACACTCGGCACGCAGCAGTGCATAGATGTAGCCACGCTGCTCGTCGCTGAGCCTGTTCCACTGGAAGTATGCCGAGTAGGCTACCGACATAGCCCATAGCGACGACTCCCAGACGCAATCATCCTTGCTCGTAGAGCCCCAATAGTTGCCGCCACGACACACCTTCAGTCGATTGGCCTTGTGGGTAGAGTATGCAAATACGAGCGACTGCATGGCCATATCCTCCACGTCTGTCCATGTGACCCCTTCGGGTAACACCACCCTTCCCTTGGCATATTTGGCAAGAAAGGCACATATCATCGAGAGGTCAGCATTGGGACGCACTCCGCGCTCATCATTGGCCATCGTATTCTCTCCACGGAAACAGCCACACACCTCGCCCACCTCATTAGGTGCCACGCAGGGCTGAAAGTCATGCTTCATATATAAGGTAAAGTCGGCAAGCATCTGCAGAAGGTCAGCCTTCATCTGCTCCTCTGGGACAAAGTCGTGAGTGATGACACCCTCAGTTGGGCTCTTGGGGATTATCTCGTCGTGATTTGTCGCTGCCACATTCCCAATCACCGTGAACATGACAACCACACTTAGCATTAATACCTTCATCATTTCGTCAGAGTTATGGATATGCGCAAAGTTACATAATTTTTCGGGTTACTGC
>JAEIGA010019822.1_pt1 | contig 10248 bp, 12 predicted proteins | sample 9270691 | NCBI WGS metagenome assembly JAEIGA01 (sample SAMN17057246, study PRJNA624740) | gut metagenome | biome: biome; isolation source: fecal sample | host: Bos grunniens | place: China: Xizang | collected 2019
ATTGGACGCCTTTGCAAGGGCGTCCAATACCATGAATCCTATGTTGTGACGGGTATTTCGGTACTCTGCACCGATGTTTCCCAGTCCTACAATCAAATATTTCATTGACAAGGATTAAAATGCGGTAATCAAATTATTTCTTACCAGCAGCAGCTGCAGCAGCAGCACCACGAGCAGCACGAGTCAACTTAACTGCGCAAACTACAGCGTCCTTAGCGTTCATCAATTCAAGACCTTCGTAGTTCAATTCGCCTACCTTGATAGTCTTACCAAGACCCAATGGAGTTACGTCGATAGTCAAACGTTCAGGGATTGCGTTGTAGCAAGCCTTAACTTTGAGCTTACGGATTTGCAATGCCAACTTACCACCGGCACGTACACCTTCTGCCAAACCTTCGAGCTGTACTGGAACTTCCATTACGATTGGCTTGTTTTCTTCTACTTGCAAGAAGTCTACGTGGAGGATAGCGTCAGTTACTGGGTGGAACTGGAGATCCTTCATGATAGCTGTTACTACTGTACCATCGATATCCAAGTTTACCAAGTAGATGTTTGGTGTGTATACCAACTTGCGAAGACCGTCAACTGTTACAGAGAAGTGAGTAGCTACTGGAAGACCGTTTTCGTCCTTCTGTACACCATACAATACACATGGAACACCGTTGCTCTTACGCAATTCACGAGTACCCTTCTTTCCAAGGTCAGTTCTCAAAGAACCTTTAATTTCGATTGATTTCATTTTTTGAAAATTTTTTGTGTTACTCTAAATTAAGTTTTAAATCTCTATTTTTGCTTAATTCGCCATCACACGATGTGGTATATCACACGATGAGCTTAAAAAAGCGGTGCAAAGGTACGCTTTATTCTTGAACTGACAAAAAAATGTGAAGGATTTTTATAGAAAACGTTTCGGCATTTCAAATCAAACGGTTAAACGTTTAGCTTGAAATGCCGAAGCTTTAAAAATATATCTTAAAAGTCGATATCAATCTTAATTTCGCTATCGCTGAGGCTTCCGGTTGTTTCTTCTTCCGAAACTTCCTTATCTTCTTGGCGAGGTTCGGGGAGTCCTTGTTCATCGGCTATGAACTGGATGGCTTGTTGCAGGCCTTCCATGAATTTCCCGAAATCTTCCTTGTAGAGGAATATCTTGTGTTTTTCAAAACTCACTTGCGAATCCATTCCTTCGCCGGAAACAACCTTCTTGCTTTCGGTGATGGCTAAGAACATTTCGTCCTTACGGTTCTTCTTCACGTCCAGATAATAAATACGCTTTCCTGCCTTGATGGCTTTCGAGAAAACGATTTCCTTGTCACCCTCAGCAGCACTTTTCTTCTTGAATTCTTCCATGTCTTTTGGTTTCATTGTTTAATTCTGGCTCCAAAATTGGACATTTTTTTCCAAAGTGCAAAATTTCCTCTAAAAAATCTATTTATATTAGGTTAGATTCATAGAATTATGTATTTTTGCAGCTCATAAATAATTTATGTGAATTATGATAAATAGAGTTCTTATTCGTCTGAAAATTGTTCAGATAGTCTATGCTTTCTACCAAAATGGTGGAAAGAATCTGGATACTGCTGAAAAGGAGTTGTTCTTCAGTCTTTCCAAGGCGTACGACATGTACAACTATCTGTTGCTTTTGATGGTCGAAATTACCAAACAGGCCGAAAGAAAGCAGAGTGCTGCTAAGAGCAAGTTATTGCCTACGGCAGAAGAATTGTATCCAAACACCAAGTTTGTCGACAATCGTTTCATCGCCCAGCTTGAGGTGAACAAGCAATTATTGGAGTTCTCGGAAACTCAGAAGAAGACTTGGGAAAATGAAAGCGAGTTTGTGAAGAGTCTGTGTGAAAAGATTATGGGCACAGATATCTATAAGGAATATATGGCCAGCGAGACTTCTTCTTACGAGGAAGACCGTGAGTTGTGGCGAAAGATATACAAGCGTGTCATCTTCAATAACGATGATTTGGATCAAGTGTTGGAAGACCAGAGCTTGTATTGGAATGACGACAAGGAAATTGTTGATACCTTTGTATTGAAGACTATCAAGCGTTTCGAAGAACAGAACGGTGCTAAGCAGGAATTGCTTCCGGAGTTCAAGGACGAGGAAGATCAGGATTTTGCACGTCGATTGTTCCGTCGCACCATCTTGAATGCCGATTACTATCGTCATCTCATCAGTGAGAACACCCGTAACTGGGACCTTGATCGTGTAGCCTTCATGGATGTCATCATCATGCAGATTGCTTTGGCGGAAATTCTTAGTTTCCCGAACATTCCGGTCAGCGTTTCGTTGAATGAATATGTAGAGATTGCGAAGCTTTACAGCACTCCGAAGAGTGGTAGCTTCATCAATGGTACATTGGATGGTATTGTAAACATGTTGAAGAAAGAAAACAAATTGACAAAGAATTAATAACTTACTAAAAAATTAGAAACAATGAATTTAGCATTTGTATACTTGCAGGCCCAAGGTGGTTTCGACGGCTCTTTCATGATTATGATGGTAGCTATCTTTGCTATCATGTACTTCTTCATGATTCGTCCGCAGAACAAGAAGCAGAAGGAAATCCAAAATTTCCGCAATAACTTGCAGATGGGTCAGGATGTAATTACAGCCGGTGGTATCTATGGCAAGGTAAAGTCTATCGAAGGCAACGTGGTGACATTGGAAATCGCATCGGGTGTGAAGATTCGTATCGACAAGAATTCCATCTATGCCGATGCTGCTGCTACTCAACAACAAGCAAAGTAAAAGATAAAGGACTATGTTCGACAAACAGAACATACGTGTACGATATTTACGGACTTTGGAAAAAATCAGAAGTTTCCTGCTCGCTAAGAAGAGCAGGGAATTTCTGATTTTTCTGTTCTTCGTATTCGTATCTTTCAGCTTTTGGTTGCTCCAGGTGCTGAATGATGATTATGAGACAGAACTTTCCATTCCTCTTCGGATGAAGAATGTGCCCGAAAATGTAGTGCTCACTTCTGAATTTCCGGCAGAGCTGAAGATTGGTGTAAAGGATAGGGGAACGGTATTGGTCAATTATCTTTGGAGTCAGACTTTGTATCCTTTGACGCTTGACTTCGAGGAATATCAGGACAAGGGCAATCAGGTTCGTATCCTCTCCAGTTCCTTAAGTAAACGGGTAGCCAGCCAATTGAACCAGTCTACCAAATTGCTTACGGTTAAACCCGATACATTGGAACTAATATATACAAGAGGGGAAAGCAAGAAAGTTCCTGTCCGCTTGCGTGGAGAAGTGAAGGCCGAACGCCAGTACTACATATCGGAGGTTACCTATTTGCCGGATTCGGTCATGGTATATGCCCCTCGGGAAATATTGGACACCATTACTGCTGCCTATACGGAGGCATTGTATTTTGAGCAGATATCAGATACCACTCGTCATCGTGCCGAATTGATGCCGGTAAAGGGAGCGAAGTTTACACCTCTTTATAGTGATGTCACATTTTTGGTAGATGTGTATTCCGAAAAGACGGTAGAGGTTCCGGTGGTAGGTATCAACTTCCCGGAAGACAAGGTATTGCGCACTTTCCCGTCGAAAGTGAACGTGTCTTTCCAGATTGGGTTGAGTCAATTCAAGAGTGTTACAGCTGAAGATTTTGCGGTAGTAGTGGACTATGAGCTTTTGAATGAAGAAGGAGGCGAGAAGTGCAAGCCTATCCTGATGCGTTCGCCTGCTGCTGTCAATTATGTCCGGATTAGTCCGAAGGAGATTGATTATATCATCGAGCAAAAAATTTTATTCAATGATTAGTATCGCAATTACCGGTGGTATAGGAAGCGGAAAGTCGTATGTCTCAGCCTTATTGCAAGCTGAGGGTATTCCTATATATAATACGGACGATGAAGCCAAGCGCCTCATGCTTTCTCATGAAGGAATCCGTCGTGATTTGATTGCCTTGTTGGGTGAGGAGGTCTATCAGGATGGGGCTTTGAACAAGCCTCTATTGGCATCCTATCTGTTTGCCGATTCCGCGAATGCATCCCGTATCAATGGCATTGTGCATCCTCGGGTAAAGGAAGATTTTCTCCGTTGGGTGAATCTGCATGCAGAAAAGGAAATCGTAGGTATGGAATGTGCCATCCTCTTCGAAGCCGGTTTCGAAGATGCGGTAGATGCGGTAGTGATGGTACATGCTCCGGAGGATATCCGTTTGGAGCGTGCCATGAAACGCGATTCTGCTACGGAAGTACAGATTCGTGCCCGGATGAAAGCGCAAATCAGCGATGAGGAAAAATGCCGTAAGTCCGATTACATCATTCATAATGACGGTAGCCTTCCATTGGGAAAACAGTTGTCTGCATTGATTGGTCAGTTAAAAAATAGTAAATAAACGAATAAATTTGGGAGTTTCGTGCATGAATTGTACTTTTGCTCCCCGAATTAATTTAATTAAATAAAGAAAACACATTATGTTAAGAACAATTTTATCAGTTTCGGGAAAGCCGGGTTTGTACAAGCTTATTTCTCAAGGTAAGAACATGTTGATTCTTGAAACATTGGACGCAGCAAAGAAGAGAGTCCCTGCATATAGCCACGATAAGGTCATTTCATTGGGTGACATCGCCATGTATACCGATGATGAAGAGGTGGCTTTGGCAGAAGTTTTGGAATCTGTAAAGACTAAGGAAAATGGTGCTGTAGCATCAGTAGACTATAAGAAAGCATCTGCTGAAGAGTTGCACGCTTTCATGGCCGAAGTATTGCCTACTTACGATCGTGACCGCGTTCACACCAGCGACATCAAGAAGTTGATTCAGTGGTACAATATCTTGGTAAGCAATGGCGTGACCGAGTTCCTTCCTGCTGAAGAAACTGCTACTGAAGAGTAATTTGAATAAAAAAGAGTGCCGATTGGCACTCTTTTTTTAGTTTCTGAACATAAGTCCGTCGCTACCACGCTCTACCATGATAGGCTTGCTGCGGTCTACGGCCAATGAGAGCAACTTCTTCGAGAGGTCGTTCAGCAAGTATCGCTGGATGGCACGTTTCACCGGACGGGCACCGAATTCCGGATCATAGCCGGCAGTAGCCAAGAAGTCGATGGCTTGGTTGCTCAGGTGCAAGTTCACTCCATTTTCTTCCAGCATCCGTTGGATGCTCTTAATTTGCAAGCGGACAATCTGTTCGATTTGTGGCTTGTTGAGTGGCAAGAACATGATGGTTTCATCAATACGGTTCAGGAATTCCGGACGGATGGTCTTCTTCAGCATGTTCATCACTTCGTTCTTGGTTTCTTCCACCAATAGGTCGTGGTTGTCTTCATTCAGCTTTTCGAACTGGCTTTGGATATATGCGCTGCCCAAGTTGGAGGTCATGATGATGAGCGTATTCTTGAAGTTCACCGTACGACCCTTGTTGTCGGTCAGTCGTCCGTCATCCAATACTTGGAGCAAGACATTGAACACATCCGGATGTGCCTTTTCGATTTCGTCGAACAATACCACTGAGTAAGGCTTACGTCTCACGGCTTCGGTCAATTGTCCTCCTTCATCATAACCCACATATCCCGGAGGCGCACCAATGAGTCGGCTCACCGTATGCTTTTCCTGATACTCACTCATGTCAATGCGGGTCATCAAGCTCTCATCGTCGAATAGATATTCTGCCAATGCCTTGGCCAATTCTGTCTTACCCACACCGGTGGTTCCGAGGAAGATGAACGAACCAATCGGACGCTTCGGGTCTTGCAATCCGGCACGGCTACGACGTACGGCATCCGATACCGCTTGAATCGCTTCATCCTGACCGATGACACGTTTGTGAAGTTCATCTTCCAGGAAGAGGAGCTTTTCACGTTCACTCTGCATCATCTTGCTTACCGGGATGCCTGTCCAGCGGGAAACCACATCGGCAATGTCCTCGGCGGTCACTTCCTCCTTAATCATGGCTGAATCGCCTTGCTGATGCTTCAGGTCCTCCTGAATGTGATTGATTTCATCCTCCAAAGCCTTCAACTTGCCATAACGGATTTCGGCCACCTTACCATAGTCGCCTTCGCGTTCGGCCTTGTCGGCTTCAAACTTCAGTTGTTCTATTTCCTGTTTGTTCTGCTGGATTTTGTTCACCAGTTCCTTTTCGCTTTGCCACTTGGCCTTGTAGGATTTCTCCTGTTCGCGGAGTTCTTCAATCTCCTTGTTTAGTATAGTCAGTTTAGCTTCATCTTTTTCACGCTTGATGGCTTCACGCTCAATTTCGAGCTGCTTCAACCTGCGTTCTATTTCGTCCAGTTCTTCCGGGAGCGAGTCACGTTCCATGCGGAGCTTGGCTGCTGCTTCGTCCATCAGGTCGATGGCCTTGTCCGGAAGGAAACGTTCGGTGATGTAACGGTTGCTCAACTCCACGGCTGCTATGATGGCCTCATCCTTGATGCGCACCTGGTGATGGTTCTCGTAGCGCTCTTTCAAGCCACGAAGGATAGAGATGGAGCTGGCGGTATCCGGCTCATCCACCATCACGGTTTGGAAACGACGTTCCAGTGCCTTGTCCTTTTCGAAATACTTCTGGTATTCGTCCAGGGTAGTGGCACCGATGCTTCTCAACTCCCCACGAGCCAAGGCCGGTTTCAGGATATTGGCTGCATCCATGGCTCCTTCACCCTTGCCGGCACCTACCAAGGTGTGGATTTCATCGATGAAGAGAATGATGTTTCCGTCCGATTTGGTCACCTCGTTGATGACCGACTTCAAGCGTTCTTCGAATTCGCCCTTGTACTTGGCACCGGCTACAAGTGCACCCATGTCGAGCGAGAACAATTGCTTGTTCTTCAAGTTTTCGGGCACATCCCCACGGAGGATGCGCTGTGCAAGGCCTTCCACGATGGCGGTCTTACCGGTACCCGGCTCGCCAATTAGGATAGGGTTGTTCTTGGTGCGTCGGCTCAGGATTTGGAGCACTCGGCGGATTTCTTCATCACGGCCGATGACCGGGTCGAGTTTTCCGTTGCGTGCGGCTTCTATCAAGTTGATGGCATACTTGCTCAACGATTGGTACGTATCCTCGCTCGATTGTGAAGTCACATTCTGTCCCTGACGGAGATCGCCGATAGCTGCCCGCAAGTCCTTTTCGTTCATGCCTGCATCTTTCAGAATGGTCGATGCGTTACCTTTTACGTTCAGGATGGCCAGGAGCATGGCTTCCAATGAAACATACTCGTCACCCAATCCCTTGCTATATTCCACGGCCTTCTGCAATACTTCGTTTGCTCCTCGGCTCAAGTAAGGCTCACCACCCGTAACCTTCGGGAGGGAAGCAATCTGCCGGTCGAGCACCAAAGCCACTTGCTGGCCATTCATGCCTAATTTCTGGAAGAGGAAGTTGGTCACATTTTCGCCCACCTTCAATACACCGGCCAACAAATGTTCGGGTTCGATGGCCTGTTGTCCGCGGCTCTGTACCAATTGGATGGCTTGCTGAACCGCTTCTTGGGATTTAATCGTAAAGTTGTTGAAATTCATATTTCTTTCTCCTTTCTTTTTTTATTGGTTTTATCCTTTCCAATCTTTTATACCTTAAATGCTAATACCTGTTTGAAACACTTATGTACAGCAAATAGTTTGCCAGAAGATAAATTCGGACAAAAAGACAGGCGGATGGTGATTGATAGTGACGAAAAGGCAGTAATAAAGGTCTCCGTATTGTCATTCTGAGTGAAACGAAGAATCTGTTAAGCGCAAGAGGATGTATGCATCTCCTTCGCGCTGCTCCCTTAGATGACACGATAAAAAGATTCTTTGCTTGATGCTGAATGACAAAATGATAAGACAATACGAATTATTTTTTGTATCTTCGCACCATTAAAACAAAAAACTATGATTATCAACAACAACGAACTGAAATTTGCAGAAAAAGTCATCTTGATAGATGCCGCCTATATAAATAAGGTAACGAAAGACTTGAGCCAGCATTTCGGACAAGTCATCGGTCGTACACTTCCTAAGGCCGATTTGCCTATTTTCTTGGAGTGTGTGGCCATGGATGCTGCTATCCAGCCGGGCGAAAACGTGTTGCAGGTGCTCTTTGTGTACGACAAGGAAAACTCGAAGATGGATGCTTTCAATCCGTCGGACTTGAAGAAGGAGCTGAACGATGTCGCTTTCAAGAGCCAGTTGGGCGAATTCCAATTGAATACGTTCGAGCCATCGGACATGGCAGATAGAGAAAGTTTCTTCCTCGAAGCCGTGAAGTTAGTGGCCGATGCCAAGGAAGTGAAGCACTTGGTGGTGGTTCCTTCCGAAATGGAGTATGGCGACAAGTTGCCTGAAATCTTCGAGAAGGTGGATGGCAAGGAATCCATTCATGTGCTTGGCATGAATCCCCCGGCACCGTCCGACAAGTATCGTTGGGAAATGTTGGGTTATGCTGTGTTGCAGGCCTTGGGGGTTCGTTCGGACGAAATCTAAATGTAATCCTTCAGGATGTCCCATACCGCAAGGATGTGACAAACCGAACCACCCAATACGAAGAAGTGGAAAACAGAATGCATGTAGGGGCGTTTGTTCAACGAATAGAACAACGCTCCGGTGATATAACAGCCCCCTTCGCCGATAATCCAACCGATGGCATGGGGGCTTACTGCATCCATCAATGGCTTGAACGCCACCAATACCACCAGTCCCATCAGTACATAGCAGACGGTTTCCAGATGATTGTGTTCCTTCAACTTTCGGAAACTCATGACGGTTCCCACAATGGCACAAAGCCATACGAAGGAGAACAATGTCCATCCCCAATAACCTTGCTCGCGAAGAGCTACCAGGGTGATGGGAGAGTAGCTTCCTGCAATGTGCCAATAGATGGCAGCATGGTCCCACTTTCGCAACTTCTCTCTCCACTTGCTTTGAGCCGGGCAAGCATGATAGATGGTCGAGGCTACATAAGAACCCAACATGCCGAACATATAGAGCCATACACCCCACTGCATCCACACGTTCTCGTGCCGATAGCAATAGATCAGTAGCAAGGTTCCTACTACAATCCCCAAAATCACTCCTCCGCCGTGCGAGAGGTAGTTGGTACATTCTTCTCCTTTGGAATAATGAATGGCCATAATCCGTTTTTCGAAATTATGGCCACAAAGATAGTTAAAAAAATCCTTTATTCTTCCACCAACTCAAAATCTTCTTTGGTTACTCCGCAGAGAGGGCAAGCCCAATCGTCCGGAATGGCTTCGAATGGAGTTCCTGGAGCGATACCGCTATCTGGGTCACCTACTGCTGGGTCATATATCCAATTGCAAACTGTGCATACATACTTTTTCATAATCTTATTTGTTTTAATGGTTATTATCTTCTTTTGTTTTTCTCTGATGCAAAGGTAAGGAGAAGTGCGTTTCGCTCCAACAGATAGCATTTATCGGCCGATAGGTTTTGTCTATTGTAGTCTGTTGTGTCATCCAGAGGAGCATCGCGACGAAGGATTTCGGAAGCATAAAGTGGGTGTAATCGAGATTCTTCGCTTCGCTCTGAATGACATGTCGGGAAAAATCCCTAACTTTGCAACTATAAATAGGTAATATTATAAAATACATGATGCAGTTTTTGAAAAAGAATAACAAAATTCTCTATGTGGCTATCCTCTCGCTGATGGCTCTATGCTTGTTGGCCGGCTATGTGCCGGGTTTGTCGGTGCTTGCTTCGTGGGTCACTCCTCCGGTAGCCTTGTTCTTGGGTTTGGCTTTTGCCCTCTTGTGCGGACAGGCCTATCCGAAGTTCAACAAGAAGGTTTCGAAGAAGCTTTTGCAATATTCGGTAGTGGGATTGGGTTTCGGCATGAATCTCCATGCTTCCCTTGCATCCGGTAAGGAAGGGATGATGTTTACCATCATCTCCGTGATAGGTACTATGCTGATAGGTATGTTCATAGGCCGGAAGATACTGAAGTTGAGCCGTGATACTTCTTACCTTATTAGCTCGGGTACGGCTATCTGTGGCGGTAGTGCCATCGCAGCGGTAGGACCGGTTATTAAGGCAAAGGAAAGTGACATGTCTGTAGCGCTTGCTACGATCTTTGTGCTCAATGCCATTGCCCTTTTTGTTTTCCCCGTATTTGGTCAATGGTTGGGCTTGAGCCAACAGGAGTTCGGTACTTGGGCAGCCATTGCCATTCACGATACCAGTTCGGTGGTAGGTGCCGGAGCTGCTTATGGTGAAGAAGCCTTGCAGGTAGCTACTACCATCAAGCTTACCCGTGCCTTGTGGATTATTCCTTTGGC
>JAEIGA010019823.1_pt1 | contig 10248 bp, 7 predicted proteins | sample 9270691 | NCBI WGS metagenome assembly JAEIGA01 (sample SAMN17057246, study PRJNA624740) | gut metagenome | biome: biome; isolation source: fecal sample | host: Bos grunniens | place: China: Xizang | collected 2019
AGGCTGTAGCTGCTGAGAAGGCTGAGCGTCGTGCTGCTGCTGATGCAACTAAGTCAACTGTAAAGAAGATCAACGCTCAGGTTGAGAAGACCACTTTGGGCGACATCGCAGGTTTGGCTGAGTTGAAGGCACAGATGGAGAAGAAATAATTCTTTGTTGTGATAAGCCGCAATCTGCGGCACATCCAAAAATGCTAACCACCACGGGCTGTACTTTGTGTACTATCCCGTGGTGGTTACTTTTTAGATGCATCTAACCCTTTCTAATGAGAAATTGTATCTCGCTTAGTGAGGTGTAGTGTAGCGCAAAGATTGGAGATTGTTGGGTAAACGCTATCAAAAAAATGAGTAGTGAGTAATTAGTAAAGAGTAATATTTTCTATTTGTTATTACTAACTACTCACTACTAATTACTCACTACTAATTACTCACTACTCTCTACTAATTACTAATTAAAACTTGTGCGAAGCACACCACACTTTTCACTTTTTTTATTACCTTTGCCGCGCAAAGCAATATATTGTGCAACAACATAGAAGATATATATTTAGTCTACTGCTCCTTATGCTGGTGTTATTCAACATCGGCAGCAGCTCGCTATTTATCCATAAGCACAATATAGCTGGACATACTATTGCCCACTCGCACCCCTTTAGTGGTAATCCCGAGTCGCACACTCACAGTCTTGCGCAGCTAAACCTCATAGATAGACTCTCACGCCCCGATATCTTTTTGTCGGAGAGTGTGGCGGTTGCGCCATGCGACTATGTGTGTGAGTTTACACCATGTATATATAATTATAGCAGCTCATGTTCGTACCTGTCGAACGTGGCATCGTTGCGTGCGCCTCCTGTCGCTTAAGGCCCACGTACCCCCAATTTTAGCTATACACAAACACCTTTTTACCGCACTTCGGCGATTGTGCCATCGTGCAGTAACCACTACCTTTGCACCCGAAGTGCAACGGTAAAATATATACTATTATGAAGCGACACATCTTAACAATCTTAATGCTTATCATGCCACTCATGGCGATGAGCAACGTACCAGTAAATACTACACCATCACAGCCTAAGAAGGCTACCGATGCCAATATCTACGGCCATATTATCGACCTCACAACAGGCGAGCATATCCCCTATGCTACGGTGGCTATCAAGGGCACAACGATAGGCTGTGCTGCCGACGGCACAGGACACTACAAAATAAATAACATACCCGAAGGTGATCATATCCTTGTTGTTACGGCCATAGGCTACGGAACGGTGGAGATGCCCTATACTGCAAAGAAGGGTAAGTCCGAGGAGCACAACTTCAGCCTTATCGAGAGCGTCACGCTTGTCGATGAGGTGGTGGTGTCTGCCACACGCAACGAGTCAAACCGCCGTCACACAGCAACTGTCGTAAACGTCTCTTCTGCCAAGCTATTCGAGGGCACAGCCTCGTCGAGCCTCTCTGAGGCCATGAACTTCCAGCCAGGACTACGTGTGGAGACAACGTGTGGCAACTGTGGTGCGCCTCAGCTGCGTATCAATGGCCTTGAGGGTCAGTATTCGCAGATATTGCTCGATAGCCGTGCTATATTCTCATCGTTGGCGGGTGTCTACGGCCTCGACCTCATGCCTGTGGCGATGGTAGAGCGTGTAGAGGTTATTCGTGGTGGTGGCTCAGCACTCTTTGGCTCGAGCGCCATTGGTGGCATCGTAAACATTATCACCAAAGACCCGCTGCGCAACACCTTGTCGTTGTCTAACACCACAAACATTATGGAGGATGGTACTCCCGATGTCAATACCTCGTTGGGTGGAGCATTTATCTCGGACGACTATAAGATGGGTGCCTATGTCTTTGGTCAGATAAAGAGCCGTGACGGATATGACCGCAATGACGACGGCTTTACCGATATCACCAAGCTCAACTCTCGCACGTTGGGTTTCCGTGCCTACTACAAGACGTCGACACACTCTCGCCTAACTGCTGAGTATCACCATATCCACGACTTTCGACGTGGCGGTGACAACCTCACTAAAGCTCCACACATGGCAATGCTCTGCGAGCAGGTTGACCATAGCATCAACGGTGGTAGCATAGGCTTCAGCTACTTCCCTAACATGCGCCACAAGGCAAATGCCTATGTCTCGGCTCAGGGTATCGACCGCTCAAGCTACTTTGGCGCAGATATGAACCCTGATGCCTATGGCACAACAAGTGACCTCACGTTGGTGGGCGGTGGACAGTACACCTTCAGCTACAAGGCAGGACTCCCCGCAGAGCTTACTGCGGGCGTGGAGTACAACTACAACTCGTTGAACGACTACTATATTGCTACCGAGCGCCTTATCGACCAGTCGACGCATGTTGTTGGCCTCTTTGCACAGAACGAGTGGAAGAGCGAGAAGTTTAATGCTCTTGTCGGATTCCGCCTCGATAAGCACAACATGATCTCGAAGCCTATCTTCTCGCCACGTGCTACAGTGCGCTATAGCCCTATCAGCGACCTGGGCCTACGTGCCAGCTACTCGAGTGGCTACCGAGCACCACAGGCATACAACGAGGACCTGCATATCGATGCGCTCAACCACACGGTCTCTATGATACGTCTCTCGAAGGATTTGCGTCCTGAGTATTCTCACTCGGTGAGCCTCTCGGCAGACTACTATCGCACCTTTGGTAGAGTGCAGGCTAATGTCTTGGTTGAGGGCTTCTACACTATGCTCGACGATGTATTCACCCTCGAGAAGGTGGGCGTGGAGAATGGCGTTATCATCAACGAGCGTCGTAACGGCTCGGGCGCACACATCGGCGGTGTTACTGTGGAGGGTAAGGTTGGTATTCCTAATATCTTCGACATTCAGCTTGGCTATACCTACCAGAAGAGCATGTACGTAGAGCCTGAGCAGTGGAGCGATAGTGTCGAGGCACAGCGTAAGATGTTCCGCTCGCCAGAGCACTATGGCTACTTCAACTCTAACTTCTACATCACCAAGAGTTTCGATGCCTCGCTATTTGGTACGTTCACAGGCCCTATGCTTGTGCAGCATGCCTCATTTACCGACATATTTGGTGTAGAGCACCCCGACTCGGAGGTTATGACTGAGTCGTTCTTAGATTTGGGCTTCAAGCTCGACTATACTTTCCGCATAACAGATGTTATAAGCCTTGAGCTTAGCGCTGGTATCAAGAACGTGTTTGATGCCTATCAGCGAGATTTGGACTTGGGTGCTGGACGTGACTCGGCCTATGTGTATGGCCCATCGCTACCACGAACCTACTTCTTTGGCGTGAAGCTCTTCTTGTAGCGTGTCATTGTAGCTCTTCACAGCAAAATATTTGGTTTTGAACGATTAAGTTTTTATCTTTGTTGTAATCAAACCGCAAATAAAAACTTTACTATGAAGAGATTTCTAATGCTATCCGTTGTTATGATGCTTTTGGCATCTGGCGTTAGTGCACAAAACCAGCACAACGGCCACGCATACGTCGACCTTGGCCTGAGTGTCAAGTGGGCGACATGTAATGTTGGTGCTGATAGCCCCGAGCACTATGGCGATTACTACGCCTGGGGCGAGACAGCGACAAAGAGTAGCTATTATGCAAGTAACTCTGTAACATGGAAGCAGGATGTCGGCGATATCTCTGGAGCTCCACAATATGATGCTGCCACCGCAAAATGGGGCGGTGATTGGCGCATCCCTACATTGGAGGAGTTCAATGAGTTGCAGAACAGTTGCACCTGGGAGTGGACAACTTGTGGAGGTGTGAAGGGCTATAAGGTGATAAGCAAGGTCAATGGCAATGCTATCTTTCTGCCTGTTGCGGGTTATTATGCCGAGGAGTCGTTAGAGGGTGCTGGTGTGCGTGGCATGTATTGGGTATCTACGCCTGCTAAGGAGGGTACTCAGTATGCCTACAACTTCTACTTCGATAGCGGTTATAAGTGCGCATATTGGATAAGTCGTGCCGATGGGCACTCCATTCGTCCTGTCTTAAACATCGATAGTGGCGATATGAGCGACGATAGTCAAGAGGGTGGCGATGATAATAGCAATGATGATATCGCAAAGAGAGGATCTGTTATAAGTAGATCCGCAAACGAAGATTCTCTAAATAATGATGTCTCTGCAAATGATATCTCTGCAAGAGATAGGTCTACGCAGCAGGAGTCTACAAAAGATGGGTCTTCGGAGATGGTCGCTACGGGCACATATAACGGCCACGCATACGTCGACCTCGGCCTGAGCGTCAAGTGGGCGACATGTAATATCGGTGCTGATACACCTTGGCACTATGGCGATTACTATGCTTGGGGTGAGGTAGCTACAAAGAGCACCTATATGGAGGATAACTACGTAGCCGATAGCAATAATAATGAAGATATCAAGGGCACACGCCACGATGTAGCACGTGTTAAGTGGGGAGGTAATTGGCGTATGCCAACCACGGCCGAGTTCGACGAGCTGATAGATAAGTGCACTTGGGAGTGGATAACTCAGAACGATGCGAGTGGTTACAAGGTAACAGGCCCTAATGGCAATAGTATCTTTCTGCCTGCTGCAGGCTGTCGCCACGCAGGCTCGCTCAAAGAGGCAGGGTTGTATGGCTACTATTGGAGCTCTATGGTGCATGCTGAGGATTACAAGATGGCATACCGCCTCTACTTTAATAGCGATACTCGTCGCACAGATTGTGAGGGTCGCACACTTGGATATTCGGTACGCCCTGTCTTAGAGTAGTGCTCAGACTCGTTTTATTAGAAGCTGTTTTGAATCTATTCAGAGCAGCTTCTAATTATTTTACGGCAGAGCCAACTATTGTGGCGAGCTTCGAGCGGAAGTCTAACGGAAAACGCTCATTGCTGATATGCGCACGATTGGTAAGCATGATGATTACAATGTCGAGCTCAGGGTCGATGACAATAGATGTTCCCGTAGCCCCGGTATGACCAATCGTTGAGCCGCTAAGCAGGTCGCCTCCCGTCTGCGAGCAGGTGGCGAAGAGCTCCCAGCCCAAGGTGCGGTTAAATCTCTCGTAGCCTCGAGGAGGTGTCATGATAGCATTTGCTGTGCGTGGTGCGACAATCTCTGTGCCACCCCATGAGCCATTGTTTAGCAGCATCGAGGAGTAGATGAGCAGGTCGTCGAGTGTTGAGAAGAGGCCAGCATTGCCCGACACTCCTCCCATGCCCTCACGAGCAAGGGGGTCGTGAACAGTGCCACGCAGCAGCTTGCCACCCTCCATGGCGGTAGATGCTACGAGCATAGAGTACTCCTCTGAGGGTAGGTAGCAGGTGTTGTGCATGCCGAGGGGTTTGAAAATGTTTGCCTCGGCATACTCATCTATGCGTTTGCCTGTTACCCTCTCGACGATATATCCGAGCGTGATGTAGTTTAGACAGCTATATAGCCTCTCTGTGCGTGCCGTAGCCACACGGTCGCATGTCGAGATGTAGTGAATTACCGAGTCACGACATGGAAACTTGGTGTTTGGATATGTTGTCTTCAGACGCTTCGGCGATACGTATGCGGGGAGTCCCGAGGTGTGTGTCATGAGGTCGGCAATGCGTATGTTTATCGTATCTCGAGGGCTCTCCTTTGTTGCCCAGCCCCTAAACCCTGGGATATACCTATCTACTCTGTCGCCGAGAGTTATCTCGCCACGCTCCACGAGCTGCATTATAGCTGTTGCCACAGCCACAGGCTTGGTAAGCGATGCAAGGTCAAAGCGTGTGTCGATAGCCATATCTTCGTCGCCACCTATCGTCTGTCGCTTGCCAAAGGCCTTGCGGTATGCCACCTTGCCATGACGCATCACACCCACCACAGCACCAGGTATAGCACCCTGAGCGATGTAGTAGTTGACAATGCTGTCGATGCGTGTTAGTCGTCGGCTGTCGAGTCCAACGCTCTCGGTATTTGCCACAGGTAGCAGCTCCTCATAGCCCTCTAAATGTTGCGCCATAGCCTCGCTCGGCATATTCTGAAAGGCGTATGCCCCAGCAAAAAGAAAACCTACAGCGAGGGCAACCCATAAAAATATCGATAGTGCAACACGTCTACTCTCCTTCATACGCTATAAATTAAGTATTGCCTACATCACAACTCGTGACATAGGCAATACAAAGGTAATACTATATTCCTAAATAGCGACACTCATGTGCCATTATTTCTACTATCGTACCTTAAACTCTGGGTCTGCCATCTGAGGTATAGGCTTGATATACTCGCCAGCCTCAAACTTGGCACGTACAGCCTTGAAGGTGTTGATAGTATACTCTACATCCTCCATGGTATGTGCCGCAGTAGGTATAACGCGCAATATAATCTCGCCCTTAGGAATCACAGGGTAGATGACTATCGAGCAGAACAAACCATAGTTCTCACGTAGGTCGACGATAAGGTTTGTACCCTCCTCGTTGCCACCCTTCATGTAGATAGGTGTTACGGGCGACTCGGTAACGCCAATGTCGAAGCCATTGTCGGTGAGACCCTTCTGCAAGGCACGTGTTATCTCCCACAACTTCTCCTGATACTCGGGGTGGTTGCGAATGAGCTCAAGGCGCTTGAGTGCTCCGATAACCATAGGCATAGGCAACGACTTAGCATATAGCTGTGAGCGCATGTTGTAGCGGAAGAGGTTGATAAGCCAACGTGGGCCAGCAACAAAGGCGCCAATGCCCGCCATAGACTTGGCGAAGGTGTTGAACAAGACATCAATATCGTCCTGAACACCAAAGTGGTCACCCGTACCACGGCCACCACGGCCCATAGTGCCGAAACCGTGAGCATCGTCAACCAAGAGGCGGAACTTAAACTCCTTCTTGCACTTAACGATAACATCTAAGAAGCCGAGGTCGCCCTTCATGCCGAAGACACCCTCGGTGATTACGAGCACACCGCCATTCTGCTTCTCGGCAAGCTCCGTAGCGTGCTTAAGTTGTAGACGCAACGACGCCTCGTCGTTATGAGCATATACAAAGCGCTTGCCTGGGTGCATGCGCAGACCGTCGATGATACATGCGTGACACTCCTTGTCGTAGACAACAACGTCACGAGGTGTAAGCAGGCAGTCGATAATAGATATCATGCCCTGATAGCCGAAGTTTAGTAGAAAGGCATCCTCCTTGCCTACAAACTCGGCGAGCTCACGCTCAAGCTGCTCGTGATATTTTGTCTGTCCAGACATCATGCGAGCACCCATAGGGTATGCCATGCCAAACTTCTCAGCTCCCTTTGCGTCGGCTTCACGTACCTCGGGGTGGTTGGCTAAGCCAAGATAGTTGTTAAGGCTCCAGTTCAAAACCTGCTTACCACGAAACGTCATGTGTGGTCCAAGTTCGCCCTCGAGCTTGGGAAATGCGAAGTAGCCATGCACAGCCGACATATACTGACCAATAGGGCCACCCGCATTGTTTGATAAACGATCAAAAATATCTACCATTTTCACAAAGTGTTTAGTTATTTTCTAAGCGTCGACAAAGGTAGCATTTTTTTAATAGCTATGGTCTAAAACTTCGCAAAAAAGACTATATCACAACTAAATTTAGGTAGAAATACTTACTCTAATTATCTATCTCTTTCATCTTTTCCGATACTTCGTAGAGCTTAAATCCAAGGGCTATGGCAGCAATGCCGTAGGCCACAAAGGCGATGCCTATGAAGAGTATTACCGCCCCGGCACCGAAACTCTCAGGTAGGAGGAGCACAACAAAGGAGATGGCGATCATTACGATAGAACAGAATATAACCCACCCCGCATTGCGGATGCGGTAGCTGCGCAAATCCAAACCCTGGATAAGCATCACGCCACCACGACAGAGCAACCATATACCAAAGAGTATCGGTAGCATGACGACGGCAAATAGAGTATTAAACATCAAGGCAACACCGATGATAATATCTATGATGGCTGCGATGACCACCCAGACATTACGCACAAAGCTATTATCGGTACTGAAACATTGAACAAGGTTGAAGATGCCACTAAGAAATATTGCCACACCCAACCATATAGCTACGGCAAGGTAGCTTGCTACAGGATTGATAAAGACGATGACGCCCGCAGCAATAGATACAAGGCCAACAATTATCGAGAGCCACCAACGTCCTATTGGCTGCTCAGAGCTTTGTGTATTACGATTTTTCATAAGATAAAAGGTTTTGGTCTGCATTGCGCAACTATCGTGCTACACACCCCACGTAGCAACTTTTGAACTAAAACTAATATTTGCTTTATAACTATATAATTGCTATCTTTGTGTGTTAATAGATAAAACATAAAACAAAATATCGACTATGAGAAGAGTTCTAACAATGTTTACAGTGCTACTATCGGCACTACTTATCTCGACAACAACTATTGCTGCTGAGCCTCATATCATTCCACAGCCTTCGTATGTGGAGATGCATGGTGGTGAGTTTGTTGTTACTAACGACACCAAGATTGTCGTCTACGACGATGCGTGGGATGCAGCACAGGTCTTTGCCAAGGATATGCAGAGCTTCTTTGGAGGCAAGAGGCCTATGCGCACCACAAAGCGTGGCAATGGCATCAAGGTGCGTACCGACAACAATGTGCCAGAGGAGGGCTACGAGCTATATGTTCAACCCCACGAGATCTTTGTTACGGGTGGTTCCGAGGCTGGTATCTTCTACGGTTTGCAGACCTTGCGTCAGCTTATTGTCGAGTATAACGGTGCTGTGCCATGCTGCTTTATTGCCGACGAGCCAGCGTTTGAGTATCGTGGCGTACACATGGACGTGTGTCGTCACTTCTTTACTGTTGACGAGGTTAAACGCTATATCGACATCATAGCTGCGCACAAGGTGAATCGCCTACACTGGCACCTCACCGACGACCAGGGCTGGCGCATAGAGATTAAACGCTATCCCGAGTTAACATCTAAGGGTGCTTATCGCAAGGAGACGCTCATAGGTCATGGCCTAAATCCCGAGAAGTGGGACGGCATACCTCATGGTGGCTACTACACCCAGGAGGAGGTGCGTGACATCGTGGCCTATGCTCAGAAGCGCTTTGTGGCCATTATCCCCGAGATTGAGATGCCTGGACACTCACAGGCTGCCCTCCACGCCTACCCATGGCTTGGCTGCGAGGAGCAGATTGTCGATGTGTGGACAACATGGGGTGTAACTCCTGAGGTGTTGTGTGCAGGTAAGGAGTCTACATACGAGTTTTTGCAGAATGTCCTTGATGAGGTTGTCGAGTTGTTCCCCTCTGAGATTATACATATCGGTGGTGACGAGTGTCCTAAGGATCGCTGGAAGGAGTGTGAGCACTGCCAGGCGAAGATGAAGGCCGAGGGTATAGAGAGCGAAGAGGAGTTGCAGGGCTATCTTGTTGCTCGCATCGAGAAGTATCTCAATGCTAAGGGTCGCCGCATCATAGGCTGGGACGAGATATTGGAGGGCGGTGTGACACCTACTGCTACGGTCATGGCATGGCGTGGCGCAAAGATTGGTGTATATGCTGCCGAGCGTGGCAACGAGGTTGTCATGACACCACTGCCAATATGCTACTTCGACTTCTACCAGACTGAGAGCCGTGAGGGTGAGGGCTTGCGCATTGGTGGACATATCAACTTCGAGAAGGTTTATGGCTGGGACCCCTATGAGGGTATCACTGATGAGGCTCGCAAGAATATTATCGGCGTGCAGTGCAACGTCTGGAGCGAATATCTCAAGACTATGCCAATGCTCGAGGCACAACTTCTTCCACGTCTTGCAGCATTGTGCGAGGTGCAGTGGGCTGTTGACCGCCGCAACGAAGATAAAATTCGAGAAAAGATGGAGATCTTCCGCAAGTTTTACGATGCTAACGGCTGGAACTATGCACCTTACTACTTTGAGGGTAGAAAATAAGCGTATATTTATAGCAGAAGGAAAGCAGGATGTCGTGGCGTCCTGCTTTTCGCTACTTATTATATATATAGGTATGCGTGCCAAATATGGGTTATTACGAAAAAAATGGGGGTCAACACAAAAAAAATTATCGTTAGTGTTTCACGTTTCGTAAAATAGTTATATATTTGCACTCGATTTTCCGATAAAGTCTTACTGAGTCGTGAAAATTGGTTCTTTGACAGGGTGTACGAAATTTTTTTTGAAAAAAGTTTGCAAAAAATTTGGAAATTAAAAAAATGTTCGTACCTTTGCACTCCGAAATGGTTAACGCCGATGTAGCTCAGTTGGCCAGAGCAGCTGATTTGTAATCAGCTGGTCGGGGGTTCGAATCC
>JAEIGA010019824.1_pt1 | contig 10247 bp, 6 predicted proteins | sample 9270691 | NCBI WGS metagenome assembly JAEIGA01 (sample SAMN17057246, study PRJNA624740) | gut metagenome | biome: biome; isolation source: fecal sample | host: Bos grunniens | place: China: Xizang | collected 2019
AATACCTACTGCTTCTAATAATGATTTTGCTTCAAGTTCACTACGGAAAGTTAATAAGATGATAGTTGATTCTTCAGGATATACTGTTGAAATAGCATTTTCAATTTCTAATTCTGTGAAATATTCTTCTTGAATAACAACACCTTCATCATCAGTGATAGGTTCGAAATCTTCCATTTCTTTTTTAACTTCGTTAGAAGCAAAAATGAAACGACGATATTCAAGTTTTAATGATGCTTCGATTTCAGCATCTGTGTAATTACCTTTTAATACTTGACTTTTCTTAAAAGTTTTTTCCGCATCTGCTTTTTCTTCATCATCTAATTTTTCTAAATCAGTAGTTAAATAAATTTGTTCTTTTTTGTAATCTTCATAATCTGCTTTTTCTTCAGCAGTTAATGATTCAAATTTTGGAAGTAAAGCATCATCGATTAAATCATTTAATACATTTACACCATAATTTGTTAAATTACGATAATACATTTGTTCTTTAGTTACTTTGTAATCCCCGATAGTTAATACAACTTCGCTTGGGTTAGTAACTTTTGGAGTTTCACTAGGATATTTATATTTATTTCCACATCCTGCTAGTGTAAATACTCCTAAAAGAACAATCATAATTAATAATAAATTTTTAATGTTCTTTTTCATATTTTAACACCTATTCTAATTAGTGATCATGACCATGATCTTCTTCAAGTTGTTTTTCCATGTTTTCACGAACAACAGCTTCGATTTCTAAATAATATTCTTTATCTGCAGTATTTGTAAATACATATTTACCTTCTTTAACTGCTGTTTCTCTGATATGAGATAATTGTAAATCCATTTCAGTTTCGTTTTCTAATGCTTCAATAGCTGGAACATAGTAAGCTTTAATAGCTGCTTCTAATTGTTTATCTAATTTATAATCAGCATCGAAACCTAATTCTTTTAAGATTTCTTCTTTATTATCTTCATAATCTTCTTTTTGCATTTCTAAGTATAATTTACCAACATTTTCAGTAATTAATGCAAGTTGAGCATCACGTAATGCTTCATATCCTAAAGTTTTATCAGGTTCTTTAGTAGCATATACTCTATCTCCTGCTTCAGTAATAGCAACTTTATGATATCCAAATGATGTTACGAATGATCCTTCTACTTGATATGGAGCATCAAATTTAACACCAGTTTTTCCATCTTTTTCGATTTCATGGTAAACTTCAAACATTTTGTCATGGAATTCTTGTACTAAAGATGATGTATTTTCATAACTTTGAACACCTTCAGCTTTAGCTTTTAAACCATGTTTTTTGTAAACTCCCCAAGTTTCATCGCTATATGTTGCTTCATTATATTCTTTAACAACTGCTGCTAATTGTTTTTCTAATCCATCTTCACCAGTTGCAGGTGCAGCTTTATAGATTTTTTCAATTAATTCTTTTGCTAAAGTTTCTTGTTCAGCAGTCCAGAATTCATTAGTTTTTTCTTCATTTAATTCATAGTTATCAGGGTTACCATCACGGTTATAATCAGTGAATACGATTACGTTAATTACAGATAATCCATAATAATCTTCTTTGTATAATTCTTTCATTTTTTCAACGATAGCTGCATAGTCATATTGAGTTTCATAGAATTTCTTGAATGCATCTTCTGATCCAGCCGCATTTAATACTAATTCGTATTCATTTTCCATTCTTAAGTAATCTCTTAAGAAGTTGTCCCATCCATAATCAGCATCAAATCCACTTGAAGCATAGTATCCAGCATTGAAATAGTATTTTACATTTTTAACACTTGTTTCGATTGCTTCTTTGAATGCTTCTTCATCGTAGATTTCACCAGTTTCATGGTTGTATAATTCATTAAATTCAGGGTTACTTAATACGAAGTGATTAGACATTAATGATAAAACAGTTTGTGGTCCATGATTATCTTCTAATAATTCGAAGAATGTATCAGCAGTAACAACTTCTGAACCTAAAGTAAATACTAAAGTTTTACTATTTTTCTTGTTAACTTCATATTCAGGATAATCTTCCATTTTTAAAGTTGTTTTATATAAATAATCCCAAGCAGCTTTATACATACCTTCTAAGAAGTTATCATAAATTACTAAACCTTTTTCAGTACGTAATTCTAATAACATTTGAGTTAAAATGTCATCATTGAATTTTTCAACTGATAAGTATTCATTAATTTCAGCTAATAATTCTTCACTTGGAGCAGTTAAATCTTTATCAACTTCTTCATCAAAATCATATTCTAATTTTGCACCTTCATATTTTTCTAAAACAGCTGCTAAGAAATATGAATTATTTCCTGATAAAGCAACAGGTTTTTGAGTATATGAATCTCTGAAGTAGTAACTTTCACCAACTTTTAATGTGCTGAATAAGTAAGTATTTAATGTAGAATTAATTTCTGATGCTTCACTTTCAGTATAAGTTAATTTACAGTTAGCATTCATTTTTTCTTCTTCAACATTACCGATGATTTCAATGAATTTTTTAGTAACTTTTGTATCATTATCACCAACAACTTCATTTACTTCTTTTTCAACAACTTCATAGTGAACATCTTCTACTAAAACATTGTATTTAGGATTTAATTTTCCATTTTCATCATAGTAGTTAGAAACATCTCCACCTTTGAAGAAAGCATTCATAAAGTTGTACATATCAACAAAGATTTGTTGAATTTCAAGTTCACTCATATAAACTGTTTTTTCAATATTATCAACACCTAATGTATAGATTTTTTCTTTTAATTCAGAAATTTGAGCATTGATTTTATCTTTTTCAGTTCCATTAGTAGCTTTACCTAATTCTTCTTCTAAAGCTTCAATTTCTTCAACCCAGATTAAACGTTGAGCTTCTTTTTCTTTATTAATCCAGTTTTCGCTAGTTGATAATTTTTCAGTATCAACACCATATAATCCTAAGATTTCTAAAGCTTCAGCTTCACTATCAAAAGTAACAACGATTGCTTCAACTGAATCATTATATTTAGAAGCATATTTTTCTAAGTATGCTTTTTCTAAAGTTTCAGCATCAAATGGGTTATTTTTAATCCATTCTTTATAAGCTCTTTTAGCATATACTGTACGACGATATTCTAAATCAAAATATTCATTGATTTCTTCTTCTGTATCATATCCAGCAATTTTTAAAGATCTCTTATATGCTGCTAATTTTTCTTCCATTTCACTAGAAGTTAAATCTTCATAGTTTTCACCATAGATAATTTTATTTCTTACTTCGATATATTCATCAGTTAAACGATCTACTTTTTCATCTTTTAGTAAGATTTTATCTACATATGAAAGCATTTCAGTTATACCATAGTTGTAACGCATATTAAGGTATAATTTTTCATTTGTGATAGCATATCCATCTAATTTTACATATGCTCCGTTCGGATTATTAATACTAGCATTAAAATCCGGTCTAGAAACAATTGTGACTGTTAAGGTAACTAAAACGATTAAAACTAAACCTAAAATAACAGGAAGAGCAGTTTTAAAAAGTTTTTTACCATTCATTGTTTTTTCATTCATGATTTTATTCTCCTTTTTGAACTTTTATATTTATGTCAAAAATACAACACTATTATAATACCAAATTTTTCAAAAAAAATCAAATATAATAGCAACTTTTTCACTTAACTTCACTTAATTTTCAGACTACTTCTTTATTCGATAAAATTTATTTTATTTTTTGGGCTTTTATAATTGTTATTTTCCCCCTGAAATACGTAATATAAAACAGGAAGGAGGTACGTTATGACAGGGAATCGTCCAGAATTCGGCTATGCATTCATCTTAGTTATATTCATTTTATTAGTTATTATTGGTGCATGTTGGGCCTTCTAATTAATTTTTCATAATTATTTTGAAAGGAAGCTTAAAGTTTTTAAAAGAAAACTTTTTGCTTTCTTTTTGTTTTTTTATTTTAATTAGATTGTCAAAAAACTTGTATTGTGTTATAATAGATAAGAGGTAAAGAAATATGCATATTATTGTCTTAGCTAGCGGTTCTAAGGGAAACGCTATATATATCGAAACAACAAATGCTAAAGTTTTATTTGATGCTGGAATTAGTTTAAAACAAATAAAATCGCGTTTATCTAAACATAATATTGATTTTAATGATTTAGATGCCGTTTTTATTTCTCATGAACATTCTGATCATACTAAACATATTGTACCCATTTTAGAGAAAACTAATGCTTCTCTTTTTATAAATCAAGTAAGTTTTGATTATTTAGGAGAAACAATAAAGACTAAAATTATTAATAAAAAAATATTCTTCATTGATAAAGAACGGAAATATTCGATTAACGATATTATCGTTGTTCCCATTGAATTAAGTCATGATTCAAAAAATATTTTTGGTTTCCTAATTAAAGCTGAAAATGAAAATATTGGAATCATTACCGATACTGGTATTGTCCCTGAAAAATACTTTAGTCTTCTTAAAAAAATGAATATTTTATTTTTTGAATCTAATCATGATATCGATATGTTACTTAATAGTAGTCGTCCTTGGCATTTAAAACAACGAATTTTATCACCACACGGACACTTATCAAATGAAGAATGTGCTAAAGTTTTATCACAGATTATAAGTAATGATACTAAGTGTATTATTCTTTCTCATTTAAGCGAGGAATGTAACAATCCTAATTTAGCTTATAATGTTAATTCTTTAGTTTTAGCTAATACGAATATTAAATTATTAGTTGCCGGAGAAGATGAAGAAATATCTATTTTGGAGGAACTAGCAGCATGATTAAACTAGTATGTGTTGGTAAAATTAAAGAAAAATTTATTCAAGATGGTATTAATGAATATACCAAAAGATTAGGGGCATATGAAGCATTTTCTTTAGTTGAAGTTAAAGAGGTTAATACCAAAACTCCTACAGAAAATATGCTAGCAGAGGGAGTAAATATCTTAAGCAAAATTGGCAGTGATGAGTTCGTAGTAACATTAGAAATTGAGGGTAAAAGTTTAGACAGCGTAGAACTTGCTAAATTCATTGAAACAAAAAAAACATATGGTACATCAAAAATTACTTTTGTCATTGGCGGATCAAATGGTTTATCAAACGATGTTAAAAAACGTAGTAACTTTGCTTTATCATTTTCGAAGTTTACTTTTCCACACCAATTAATGCGTTTAATATTTGTTGAGCAATTATACCGTGCCGAAACAATTATTAACAATCAAGAATATCACAAATAGAAAGAGGTTTATTATGCAAGATTTATTTAAAATTGGATTTATCGTTGTTAACTTTATGTTTTTAGTAACATATATCGTTAACTTTATTATTGGCTTAGTTCGCGATATTAATGTAAAAAAATTATTTAAAGCTGGTAAATATCAAACAGTTGTCGCGGAAGTAATTGATATTAAACAAAACAAAAGAAATGTTAATATGTTAGTAGAATTTATCGGTCCTAATAACTTAGTACTTTTCAGTCAACAATTTGATTTCTTAATTGATGAATGGAATAAAAATCCATACACAATTGGTCAAAAAGTTAATTTAGCGTATGTAGATGTGAAAGACCAAAAGAAAATTCACACTTTCCCACTTCTTATTGAAGGTGCAAAAATTAAACTTGATAAAGGTCCACTTTTCGCAAACGGTGCTTTAGTTGGTGTAGCTTTATATTTCAGTATTAATATTTTACTTACTACTTTAAATAACTATTCAAAACCATTTGAAGAATTATTTAATCCTGCTTATATTTTTATCGTTTTAATTATTTATTTTGTTTTATTTTCATATTTAACAGAAAGTTTATTTTCAATTCCAAGATCAGAAAATCAAAACTATTTAAAAGTTTTTGGACATATCGCAAAAGCTCGAGTTGTAACTTTCAAACTTGCTGGTTCTAAAAACGCTCGCGGTTATAAAGAATCACGTATGACTATTGAATATAGTAATCACTTAGGTGAAAATACACGTACAAATCTGGCTTCATATATGTATACAGAAACTCAAGAAGAATACATTGATATCGTATATGATCCAAAAAATTCTAAAAATGTGGTTTATTTAAAGAGATAATATGCAAGAAAGTAAACCATTTAAACTTGTTTCAAAATATGTTGCTACTGGGGACCAACCAGTAGCAATTAACAAACTTGTTACTAATTTAGAGAATAATGTTAAAGAACAAACTCTTTTAGGAGCAACCGGTACTGGTAAAACTTTCACAATTGCTAATGTAATTGAAAAAATTAACAAACCAACCCTTGTACTTGCTCACAATAAAACCCTTGCTGGACAATTATATTCTGAATTAAAAGCTTTCTTCCCAGAAAACCGAGTTGAATATTTTATTTCTTATTATGATTACTATCAACCAGAAGCCTATGTTCCCAGCAAAGATATGTATATTGAAAAAGATTCAAGTATTAATGATGAAATTGACCAAATGCGTCACGCTGCTACTTCTTCTATTTTAGAAAGAAAAGATACAATTATTGTTGCTTCGGTTTCATGTATTTATGGTATCGGTGATCCTGATGATTATAAAAATGGTATGTTAACCCTAAGAGTTGGAGAAACATTAAAACGTGATGATTTATTAGAACGATTAATTAAAATGCAATTCGCAAGAAATAATATTGAATTTGACCGTGGTACTTTTAGAAGTAAAGGGGATAATGTTGATATTATTCCTACATATGAAAAAAATGAAGGTATCAGAATTACCTTCTTTGATGATGAGATTGAAAAAATTACAACTTTTGATGTTGTAACCGGTAAAGTTATTACTTCTTCTAATGTCATATCTATCTTCCCAGCTACACATTTCGTAATGAATGAAGAAAAGAAAGATGAAGCTATTAGAAGAATTGAAGAAGAATTAAAAACAAGAATTAAATATTTCGAAGATAATAAAAAGCCCCTTGAGGCAGAACGTATTACTCAAAGAACTAAATATGACATTGAAATGATTAAAGAAGTCGGAAGTTGTTCTGGAATTGAAAACTATTCACGTCATTTAAGTTTAAGAGATGAAGGCGAAACCCCTAGTGTTCTACTAGATTTCTTTGAAAAAGATTATTTACTTGTTATTGATGAATCCCATGTAACTCTTCCTCAAGTTAGAGGAATGTATAATGGAGATAGAAGCCGTAAACAAACTCTTGTTGATTATGGTTTTAGATTACCAAGTGCCCTTGATAATAGACCTCTTAATTTTGATGAATTTAACAACAAAATTAACCAAGTTATTTATGTAAGTGCCACTCCTGGTGATTATGAGCTGATGCGCTCAAGTGATGTAGTAGAACAAATTATTCGTCCAACTGGTTTACTTGATCCCCTTATTGAAATAAGACCAATTAAAAACCAAATGGATAATTTATTAAAAGATATTAAAGAACAAATTAAAAAGAATGAACGTACCCTTATCACCACTTTAACTATTAAAATGAGTGAAGACTTAACTAGTTATTTAAAAGAAATGGGTGTTAAAGTAGCTTACTTACATTCAGAAATTAAAGCCTTAGAACGTCTAGAAATAATTAGAAAGTTAAGAAAAGGAGTATATGATTGTATTGTTGGTATCAACCTTCTAAGAGAAGGATTAGATATCCCCGAAGTAAGTTTAATTTGTATTTTAGATGCTGATAAAGAAGGTTTCTTAAGAAGTGAACGTTCTTTAATCCAAACAATCGGTCGTGCAGCAAGAAATGCAAATGGTAAAGTTGTAATGTATGCGGATAACGTAACTGATTCAATGCAGAAGGCAATTACCGAAACTTACAGACGTCGTAGTATTCAAGAAGAATATAATAAAAAACATGGTATTATTCCTCAAACTATTATTAAGGAAGTAACAGATGAGGTAAGTGTTATTACTAAAAATACTGATACTACTAATATTAATGTAGAAAAATTAAGCACTATGTCTAAACTTGAAAAACACAAACTAATCGAAAAATTAGAAACACAAATGAAGAAAGCTGCTAAAGAATTAAATTTCGAAGAAGCAATGATGTTAAGAGATGCTATATTAGAAATCAAAGCAGATATGAGGTAACAATATGACAGAAAATAAAAAGAAAAAAGTTATTATCGGTCTTTCTGGTGGAGTTGACTCTAGTGTTGGAGTAATCGAACTCCAAAAACTTGGATATGATGTTGAAGCAATGTTTATGCGTAACTGGGATTCAGCAACTAATAACGATATGCTTGGTAATCCTACTTTAAATGACGATGTATGTCCTCAAGAAGTAGATTATATGGATGCTAAAAAGGTTGCTGATAAGCTTGGTGTAACCCTTCACCGAATTGATTTCATTGAAGAATACTGGGAAATGGTTTTCAAATACTTTATTGATGAATATGAAAAAGGTAGAACGCCAAATCCTGATATTTTATGTAATAAAGAAATCAAATTTAAAGCTTTCTTAAAACATGCAATGAGCTTAGGAGCTGATTATATTGCGATGGGACACTATGCAAGAGTAGTTCACGATGGTGATAAACACTATTTATTAAGAGGTGTTGATAATAATAAAGATCAAACTTACTTCTTATGTCAATTAACTAGTGAACAATTATCAAAAAGTTTATTCCCAGTAGGAGAACTTACTAAACCCGATGTTCGCCGTATCGCTAAAGAATACGATCTAGCAACTGCTGAAAAGAAAGATTCTACAGGAGTATGTTTCATCGGTGAAAGAAACTTTAAAGAATTCTTAAAAAACTATATTCCAGCCACATCAGGTAAAATGATGACTAAAGATGGAACTATTGTTGGAGACCATGATGGAGTAATGTATTACACAATTGGTCAACGAAAAGGTCTAGGAATTGGAGGAGCTGGAGATGCTTGGTTTGTTATTGGTAAAGATATTAAGAAGAATATTCTTTATGTTGGACAAGGTAGCGATCAAGAATTACTTTATGCCAATAGAGTAATCGTTAGAGGTATCAATATCATTAATGAACGTTTTACTGATGGTATGAAATTATCAGCTAAATTTAGATATCGCCAACCAGATACTGATATTACTGTTAAATGGTTAGATGAAGATACTTTAGAAGTAACTTGTCTTACTCCAGTTAAAGCTATTACTCCTGGACAAGCCTGTGTTTTCTATAATGGAGAATATTGTTTAGGTGGCGGAACAATCGACGAAGTATATATGAATGATACTAAACGTGAATATTAAACAATGAGATTTTTCTCATTGTTTTTTATTATCTTTTTTCCTACTAATATGTTATAATATTTAAAGGTGATAAAATGAAACTTACAGGAACAATTACACGTGTTACCTATCACAATAAAACCAACGGTTATACCGTTGCTCTTTTGTTATTAAACCATGATGAATATTCCATAATGAGAAAGAAAAGTAAATTAATTGGTAATCAATTAACTATTGTTGGTTGTTTTGATAGACTTGTTTTACCGGAAGAAGAATATACATTAGATGGCGATTTTGTGAAAAATGATACTTATGGTTTACAGTTTAAGTTTGAATCATTTTCTAGAAAAAGTATTTATACCGAAGCTGGTGTTATAAGTTATCTATCTAGTGATATTTTTGAAGGTGTCGGACTTAAAACAGCTAAAAAGATTGTGGAAAAACTAGGAGCTGAAGCTATTGATAAAATCTACAATGACTGCTCAGTTTTAGAAGGGCTGGGAATCAAACAAAAAACTATTGATCATATTTATCAAGTAATTATCGATAATAAAGCTAGTGAAGAAACAATCCTCTTCTTCTTAAATCATGGAATATCAATGGATTTCTGTCATAAGATAGTTGCCAGTTTAGGAAGTAACGCTATTGAGATTGTTAAAGAAAATCCTTATATTCTAATGGAAAAAATTGATCGTTTTGGTTTTATCAAAAATGATGCTTTTGCTTTAAGAATGGGACTTGATAAAAATTCACCAATCAGATTAAAAGCTGTAACTACTTACGTATTAAGAGATATTATTTATAATTCTGGTGATAGTTATATTGATATTCATACTTTATATCAAGGAGTTATTAAATATTTACGTGATAATGAACCACTAGATAAAAATAAATATATTGAACTAATCAATAAAATGGTTCAAGATAAAATTATTTATCAAAACAATGCTGGTTGGATTTTTGATTATGAATTATATAATAATGAAATAGATTTAGCAAATAATATTGTTGAACGTCTTTCAAATGTTGATAAACTAAGTGATAAATTTACTTTAGATGAAATTGAGAAAGCTTA
>JAEIGA010019825.1_pt1 | contig 10247 bp, 10 predicted proteins | sample 9270691 | NCBI WGS metagenome assembly JAEIGA01 (sample SAMN17057246, study PRJNA624740) | gut metagenome | biome: biome; isolation source: fecal sample | host: Bos grunniens | place: China: Xizang | collected 2019
AAATTTGGCGGCTCTTCAATGGCCGATGCCGGACAGGATTGCAAGGTTCGGGATATTATCCTGTCTGATAAAGAACGGAAGGTCGTGGTAGTTTCCGCTGCCGGTAAGCGCTGCAGCGCAGACCATAAGATCACCGATCTTCTGTATTTGTGCCACGCCCACACCCAGTACGGTGTGGATTGTGATCCGGTATTTGAAATGATCACATCCCGTTATCTGGAGATCCGGGATGAACTGAAGATCTCCCTTGACCTGGAAACAGAGTTTGCAGCCCTGAAAAAGCGGCTGGATGCCAAGTCCGTTTCCCAGGATGAGCTGGTCAGCCGTGGCGAGTATTTCTCTGCCAAGCTGATGGCAGCATTCTTAGGCTTCCAGTTTGTGGACGCGGTGGATTGGGTGAAGTTCAATATGGACGGCACTGTGGACGAGAAAACCTCTTATGCAGCCTTGCAGAAGAAGGCCACCGGCAAGGGTATCGTTACCCCCGGCTTCTACGGCATTATGCCCGACGGCTCTATCCACACCTTCAGCCGTGGCGGCAGTGATATTACCGGCGCTTTGGCAGCTGCTGCGCTGAGTGCTGATGTTTATGAAAACTGGACCGATGTTTCCGGTATCTTAATGGCAGACCCTCGCATCGTGGAAAATCCCCAGCCCATCCCTGAGGTAACTTATGATGAGCTTCGTGAGTTGAGCTACTCCGGCGCCCAGGTGCTCCACGAGGGTACGATCTTCCCCGTTCGTGAGAAGAACATCCCCCTGAACATCCGTAACACCAATGCTCCCGACGATCCCGGTACTATGATCCAGGAGCGGTTCGATACCGATGCAGACCCCAACCGTTTCATCACCGGCATCACCGGTAAAAAAGACTTTACCATTATCTCCATGTCCAAGCGGGGTATGGGTAATCAGGTGGGTGTGCTGCGGAAGATGCTGTCTGTCCTTGAAAAGTACAACATTTCCGTTGACTATGTTCCCAACGGCATCGATAATGTTTCCGTTGTAATGCCCACCAGCTCCCTGGCTTCCAATCTGTATGCAATTTTGGCAGATATCCAGCAGGAGGTCCAGCCGGATTCTCTCCAGGTACACGATAAGATCGCCGTGGTTGCTGCGGTTGGTCGCCGTATGGCATTCCGCCCCGGTATTTCCGGTAAGGTGTTCGCCGCCTTGGGTCAGGCAAACATCAACATCCGTATGATCAACCAGGGTCCGGACGAATTGAACATTATCTTCGGTGTGGATAACCGGGATTTTGCAGAAGCCATCCGCGTGCTGTATAACAGCTTTGTAAAATAAGTTTCCTTTTGGAGGTCAAATATGAAAACCTATACTGTTGCTGTCCTGGGCGCTACCGGTGCCGTAGGACAGGAAATGATCAAAATTCTGGAAGAACGCAACTTCCCTGTTGGAAAGCTGATTCCTCTTGCCAGCGCCCGTAGTGCAGGCAAGAAGCTCACCTTCCGTGGTGAGGAAATCACCATTTGCGAAGCTTGCGATGAAGCCTTTACCGGCGTGGATATCGTGCTGGGCGCAGCCGAGAACGACATTGCAAAGCGCTTTGCCCCTGCTATTGTAGCAGCCGGTGCTGTGTTTGTGGATAACTCCTCTGCTTTCCGTATGGACCCCAAGGTGCCCCTCATCGTTCCCGAGGTCAACCCCGAGGATGTAGCTTGGCACAATGGCATTTTGTCCAACCCCAACTGCTCCACCATTATCACCATTACTGCAGTCAATGCCCTGAACGCCATTTCTCCCATCCGCACCATGACAGCTTCTACTTACCAGGCTGTTTCCGGTGCTGGTGCAGGCGGTCCTATTGAGCTGATGGGCGAAGTGGAAGCACTGACCAAGGGCGAAAGCTATGAGCCGAAAATCTTCCCTTATCAGATCGCTTATAACCTGATTCCCCAAATCGGCGGCGAGTCCGTAGACGGCTACACCTCTGAGGAAATGAAAATGCAGAACGAAGGCAGAAAAATTATGCACCTGCCGGAGCTGAAGGTCACTTGTACCTGTGTCCGCGTTCCTGTTGTCCGGAGCCACTCCATTTCTGTCAGCTGTCATTTTGACCGCCCTGTAACCGTGGAGGAAGTGCGCAAGGCAATTGCCAATGCCCCCGGCTGTAAGCTGGTTGACGACCTGCAGAATAAGCAGTATCCCATGCCTTTGGATACCACCGACCAGGACATCGTCTTTGTTGGCAGAATCCGTCCCGACCTGACCGATGATTGCGGCATCAGCCTGTGGTGCTGCGGTGACCAGGTGCGTAAGGGCGCTGCTACCAACTGCATCCAGATCGCAGAGCTGCTGCTGGAGAAATAATAAAAATGTATTGCAGGGACACCGCCGGTGTCCCTGCAATTTTTTCTATATTTTATGTCTGCGCTGGGAAATATACTGGAAGATATGGGCCAAAGCAGCCACGGCAATAATGCCCAAAGCAATAGCACCGGCCTCGGTGACAGTCTGCTTGGCGTAATGCAGCAAAGCTTGATTTTCGCTCCGCACAAAGGCGCTCATCGTTCTGTATAAGCTGCTGCCGGGAATCAGGGGGATCAACATAGGAACAAGGGTCATCAGCACCGGCACTTTCAGGACTCTTGCCAGAATTTCACTTAATACCGCCGCTGTTACCGTGGCAAAAAACATACCGGTGAAAATGCTGTGTCCGTTGCAGGTGAGCAAAAGGTAAATCGCCCAATCCAGTGCGCCGCCCAGGAATAAAAGCCCCAGCTTTTTGCCCCGGACATTAAATAAAACAGCAAAGCCAACAGCACCGATGGCGCCCATAAGCGTCTGAATCATATAGTTTACCATATCTTACACCCCCATCTGCATCAGCACAACGGCAGAGCCGATGGCGATGGCCATTGCTTTGATAATGGCTTCACAGAATCCCAAAAGACCGGAAATGGTATCTCCGTTGATAAGATCCCGCAGCGAGGAGGTAAAGGCAATACCGGGAATTAAAAGCATAATATTGCCGATAATAATATGGGAAGGGTCATTGCCAATACCCAAACGCACCAGTAAAACGATCACAAAGGCGGCAAGGGCGCTGACCAGCATATGCTGCAGGATGCTGTTAAGCCGCATTTTTTTGCAAAAGCCTAGGGACAGATAGATCACCGTGCCGGAAAACAGTGCGGCAACGGCATCAGAGAAAGTACCCCCGAAGAATACAGCAAAGACGGCGGAAATAATGGCATAAGCCAGGCACTGCACAACAGGAGGGCAACCCTTTTTGCTGCGGATAATGCCGATTTCCTTCCGGATGCTTTCCATAGGCTGGGGCTCGGCACACAGGGCCCTTGACAGGGCGTTGACCTGGGAGACCCGTTCCAGGTCGATATTCTGGGAGAGAATTCTCCGGGTTTGGGTATATACACTGCCGTCTGCACTGTGCACAGTGAGTACAATGCTGGATGTAATGGTGAACACATCCGCTCTTGCAAAGCCGTAAGCTTTGCACAGCCGGGTGATGGTATCTTCCACACGCAGCACCTCTGCACCGCTGGTGAGGAGCAGCTCGCCAATATCCAAAAAGCAGCCAATCAGCTGCTCCGGATGGGAATCAAATTCCCGCTGATTTTCAGCCATTTTCCCACTTCTTTCCCAATTTTTTCCCATCATATCACGGATAATATAAAATTGCAATGTACGATATTGATATTTCCCCGGGCGATATGTTATAATAGGCAGTATCAAAAAGAAAGAGATCAGACTATGAACAGAAAGTATCGCTTATCCACGGCGCTGGATGTGGACGACCTGTTAATGGAGTGCGTTCCCTATGCCATCCGCCTTGCCAATGAAAAATATCAGTTTGACCCACCCCTGACCATTTATGAGGTTGACCGTTGGGGCAAGCTGGGTACACGTGCCGATGTGATTTTTGAATTTTTTAATGACCCGGAGTTTTTCAAAAATCAGCCGGTGATCAAGGGCGCCCGGGAATTTGTGCAAAAGCTGTCCCAGATGACCGAGGTGTTCATCTCCACTTCTGTATACCCGGAATTTATGGGCATCCGCGCCCAGCGCATCCGGGAGGAGTTCCCGGAAATTCCTGCCGACCATATTTATATGGGCTCCCGGAAGGATAAGATCAATGTGGACATCCTCTTTGATGACGGCATGCACAATGTCTTTGGCTCTACCGCTGCTTATCCCATTTTGATGCGCCGACCCTGGAATCAGGAGGCAACCGGTATGCTGGCGGTGAATACCTATGATGAATTTTTGCGCCTTGTGGAGGTCATTGCCGACAGTTACAGCGTAAGCCGTGAGCCTTACTCTATGGCACAGCCCGGTGTTGTGGTTTTGGTAGGTCCTTCCGGCAGCGGAAAGACGGATATTGCCAAGGGGTTACTCCAGGCAGATGACCGGTTCCGGAAACTGGTCAGCTACACCACAAACCGCGCCAAGCACACGGAAGACGGTGACTACCGTTATGTCCCGGAGAGCAAATTCCGGGCAATGTGCGACTCAGGAGAATTCTTTGAATGCACCACCTATGCCCACCACAGCTATGGCTCCCGTCGGGAGGATGTGGAGCAGATTCTTGCCGAAGGCAAGCATGTTTTGACGGTGATGGATATTTGCGGCGCCATGACCCTGAAAACCTATTTCCCCAATGTGATCACCATTTATGTGAAACGGGAGAAGAAGGAACTGCTCCGCGCCATTTTGGAGAAACGCTCGGCTGTGGATGAGAAGGTCAACCGCCTTATTGCCATTGAGTCAGAAACCCAAAATGCCGAGGTTTGCGACTATGTTGTCCGGGGCGATTCCTGGGAAGCTGCAGTGGCAGAGATCCTTGCCAGCCTGGGAGGGGAGAAGGTATGATAAAGCTTTGCGATCTCCACGCCCACACCTATTATTCTGACGGCTCGCTGTCCCCGGAGGAGTTGGTCAAAAGGGCAGAGGAAGCGGGCCTTTCTGCCATCGCTTTGACCGACCACAATTCTGTTGCCGGTCTGCCGGAATTTTTGGCGATAAAAAGTGATGTTGAACGGGTACCGGGCATTGAATTTACCACAGAGCATAACGGCATCGAGCTGCATATTATCGGTCTTTTAGTAGAGGAAAAGGACTATCCGGCTATCCGTGAACGATTGGAAATTTTGCGGCAGAACAAAGATATTGCCACGAAAAAGCTGGTGGAAAATCTGCAAAAAGCAGGCTATGATTTAAGCCTTGAACACCTGCAAAGCAAAACCCAGGGCATCATCAACCGCGCCCACATTGCCACCGCGCTGACAGAAAAAGGCTACACCGCCTCTGTCAATGAAGCTTTTTCCAAGCTTCTTTCGCCGGAGTGTGGCTACTACGAATCTCCCAAGCGCCCGGATGCCTGCGATACCATTGCCTTTATTAAATCCATCGGCGCTGTGGCGATTTTGTGCCACCCCTTCCTGAACTTAACGGAAGCAGAGCTGCTGGCATTTTTGCCTTTGGCAAAAAAGGCAGGACTTGATGCGATGGAAACGGTGTATTCCACCTACGACGAAGCCACCACCCAAAGGGCAAAGTCCATTGCAAAAGAATTTGGACTTTTGGAAAGCGGCGGCAGCGATTTCCACGGTGCAAACAAGCCGGATATTTCTGTGGGAAAGGGAAGAGGCAATCTTGTCATCCCTATGGAATTTTTGGAAAAAATGCGGGAAAACTGAATAGTGAACATACCCCTTGTCCCTTACGGATGAGGGGATGATTTTTTGGTGTCAATATGGCATTTTACATAGAAAAATTTTTGCGAATTATGCAAAATTATGGGTAGTAATTTTTAATAATGTATGTTATAATGAGCAAAAGTATGTGACGGGGTATGCCTAATGCTCCGGGGAGTGAAATTTTCTATGAGTTTAGACCTGCAAAGAGGCAGTCTTATCAAGCGCCTTGCAGCCTGGATTTTGGACTTTATGCTGGTGCTGACTTTGGTGGTGGGTTTGGCTGCCGGATTGTCTGCCCTATTAAAGTACGATCAATATTATGGACAGCTGAACGCATCCTATGATCGCTACCAGACCCAGTATGGCATTGAATTCAATATCAGCCAGGAAGCCTATGAAGCGCTGCCTGCAGAGAAAAAGGCGGCTTTCGACGAAGCAAGCAAAGCCATCAATGCAGATGCGGATGCAAATTATGCCTTTACAATGATCGTCAACTTATCTCTGCTGATCGCCTCCGGCTCCATTCTGGTGGCAACTTTGATCGTGGAGTTTGCGCTGCCGCTGATGCTGGGCAACGGTCAGACCCTGGGCAAAAAGGTCTTTGGTCTGGGTGTTGTTCGGGTGGACGGCGTGAAGGCAAATAATGTGCAGCTGTTTATCCGCAGTGTTTTGGGTAAATTCGCCGTGGAAACTATGATCCCGGTGTATGTAGTGCTGATGCTGTATTTCCAAACCGGCGGTATGCTTAGTGTGATCCTGGCTCTGGCGGTGATCCTGACCCAGCTTGTTCTTCTGATCGTCCGTCGGGATAAGGCGCTGATCCACGACCTGATGGCCGGTACTGTGGTGATCGACCTTGCCACCACAATGGTGTTTAACACCACCGATGACCTGATCGCGTATAAAAATAAGTGCCACGCAGAAGAAGTTTCCCGGCAAGACTATTAAACGCCGGTTAAGTTTTATCAACAATTTTTTAATACTATAGATAATGGAAGGGAAATTGTATGAAAGTTGTATTGGAAAACCTCACGAAAATCTTCCCCAGTCGGGACAAAAAATCGGGCAAGGAAGTCATCGCAGTGAATGACTTTACCTTTGAGATCCCCGATGGAAAGCTGATCGGTCTGTTGGGACCTTCCGGTTGCGGTAAGAGTACAACACTGTACATGATCAGTGGTCTGCAGAAGCCTACTGCCGGCAAAATTTATTTCGGTGATGATGATGTAACCGAGATGTCCACTGAAAACAGAGGCATTGGTCTGGTGTTCCAGAACTACGCACTGTATCCCCATATGACCGTTAAGCAGAACATTTTGTTCCCTCTGCAAAACTTAAAGGGTAAGGACAAAATGTCCAAGACCGAGATGCTGGAGCGTGCTTACGAAGCTGCAAAGCTGGTGCAGATCGATGAACTGATGGATCGTAAGCCCAGTGAGCTTTCCGGCGGTCAGCAGCAGCGTGTGGCAATTGCCCGTGCGCTGGTAAAAATGCCCCGTGTTCTGCTTTTGGACGAGCCCCTTTCCAACCTGGATGCCCGTCTGCGTCTGCAGACCCGTGAAGAGATCCGCCGTATCCAGAAGGAAACCGGCATTACCACCGTGTTCGTTACCCACGACCAGGAAGAAGCAATGAGCATCTCCGATATGATCGTGGTTATGAAGCTGGGTGTGCTGCAGCAGATCGGCGCGCCCCAGGATGTGTATGATGATCCTGTCAACCTGTTCGTTGCCAAGTTCCTGGGCACACCTCCCATCAATGTTTTGGAAGGTAAGGTTGCAGGCGGCAAGCTGCTGATCGGCGAAGATACCGTTCTGGATGTTCCCGGTGTAGAAGACCAGGAAGTTTTCGTTGGTATCCGTCCTGAAGGCTTTGAGCTGGCTGCAGACGGCGTATTCCACTGCGCATTGAGCAATGTGGAAATTATGGGCCGTGATATGAGCATCGTGGCTACCCATCCTGCATCCCTGAACCCTGTTATCCGTTCTATCATCAATGCTGACCAGAAGCTGGAGATCCCCGAAGGCACTGTCAGCTACAACCTGAAAGCGCATAAGGTTTTCCTGTTCAATAAGGAAACTGAGGAACGCATCCGTTTTTGAGGTGAAATAATATGGTAGATAATAAACAACAGTGGAAAGCATGGCTGTATCTGGCTCCTGCGATCGTCCTGTTGCTGATCTTTACCTTGTGGCCCATTGTGAACACCGTTCAGATGTCCTTTATGAACGGCTACGGTAACCTGCTGGCCAAGCGTTACGAGATCACCGGACAGAGCTTTGAGTACGGCGTGCAGAACTTTATAAGAGTCATTGATCTGGAGGACTTTAAGCAGAGCTTGGGTACTACCGCATTGCTGACAGTGCTCACCGTTCCCATCTCCACCATTCTGGCGCTACTCATCGCAGTTGCGCTGAACTCCATCAAGGCCTTGCAGAAGGGCTTGCAGACAATTTTCTTCCTGCCCTATGTTACCAACTCCATCGCCATCGGCATGGTGTTTGCGGCAATGTTCAACATCATCGGTCACCAGACCTCCGGTTTGATCCAGACCCCCGGTATTATTAATAATGTAATAGAGCTGTTTGGTGGTCAGCGGATCGACTGGATCAACGAAAATTCCACCTATGCCGCCAATATCGCAGTTATGGTAATTTATATTGTATGGAATGCACTGCCCTTTAAGATCCTTGTTCTGCTGGGCGGTCTGCAGGCTATCAATAAGCAGTATTACGAAGCTGCCCGGGTAGACGGCACCCCCCGTAGAAGAGTGCTGACCAAGATCACTGTGCCTCTACTGTCCCCGATGCTGGCGTATGTTATCATCACCGGCTTCATCGGCGGCTTCAAGGAGTACTCCAGCATCGTCGGTATTTTCGGCGATGACCTGGGCCCCACCGGCGATCCCTACCGCCTCAATACCATGGTGGGTTATGTGTACGAATCCATGAAGAACAATAAGGAAGGCGAAGCCAGTGCGGCAGCCCTGATCCTGTTTGGAATTATTCTTGTGGTCACCCTGATCAACGGTTGGGTCAGCAAGAAGAAAGTCCATTATTAAGGAGGTGCCGGAATATGTCAAAAGTTATGAACGAACGCAATATGCAGCGCCTGACGGTCTCCGGTAAGATCGGCAGGGGTGCAGTCAAGGCCGGTACCTACGCATTCCTGTTTTTAATGGCACTGATCGTCCTGTTTCCCTTCTATTGGATGATCATTTCTTCCTTAAAGTCCGTAGACGAATATAAGCTGCCTGTGCCTACCTTCTGGCCCAAGGAGATCATATGGTCTAACTATGCCGCAGCTTTCAAAACGGCAAATTTAGGCACTCTGTTTACAAACACAATGATCGTCGGTGTTGTTTCCACACTGCTTTCCCTGGTGATCACCGTCCTGTCCGCCTTTGCATTTGCACGGTTGGAGTTCAAGGGCCGTAACACCTTGTTTGCAGGTCTGCTGGCAACTATGATGATCCCCGGTGAGCTGTTCACCATCACCAACTACCAGACCGTTTCTGCCTGGGGTTGGTTAGACTCCTACCAGGTCCTGATCATTCCTTTCCTGGTCAGTGTGTTCTATATCTATCTGCTGCGGCAGAACTTCCTGCAAATTCCCAATGAACTGTACCTGGCTGCCAAGGTAGACGGCTGCGGTGACTTAAAGTATCTGTGGAAGGTTATGATCCCCCTGGCAATGCCTACCCTGATCTCCATCACCATTCTGAAAATGATGGGCGCATGGAACTCCTATGTATGGCCTAACCTGGTCACCCGTACCGAAAACTACGAGCTGATCACCAACGGTCTGCGTAATGCCTTTACCGATGACTCCGGTCAGGTCAATATTCCGGAACAGATGGCTGCAGTTGCCACTGTTTCTGCACCGCTCTTCATGGTCTTCGTGTTCCTGCGTAAGTATATTATGGCAGGCGTGAGCCGCAGCGGTATTAAGGGTTGATTTTGGCGTAATGCCTGATCATATATGTTGTATTTCAAAATAGAAAGGAAGACTATTTTATGAAAAAAATCATAGCATTACTCCTGGTGCTTGTTATGGCACTGAGCCTGCTGACCGCTTGTGGCGGCAGTAAGAACCCCACCGTGCAAGACGGCGATGTAAGTTTGAGCGAGATTCAGGAAGCTGCTGCAGCATTCAGCCTGGATAACGACATTACCATCACCTTCTACCACACCATGGGTTCTAACCTCCGTGATGTTCTGGAAAAGTACATCATTGAGTTCAACAAGCTGTACCCCAACATCCACATTGAGCACTCCCAGGTTGGCTCCTACGACGATGTCCGTGATACCATCCTCACCGAGATCGCTGCCAACAACCAGCCCAACATTGCATACTGCTACCCCGACCATGTTGCCAGCTACAACCTGGCTTTCGCCTGTGTTTCCCTGGACAACCTGATCGCTGAAACCGCTGAGATCACCAGAGCTGACGGCACCAAGGAGCCCGTTGGTCTGACTCAGGCACAGGTCGATGACTTCATCGATGGCTACTACGCTGAAGGCTCTGCTTTCGGTGACGGCAAGATGTACACCAAGCCCCTGAGCAAGT
>JAEIGA010019827.1_pt1 | contig 10247 bp, 12 predicted proteins | sample 9270691 | NCBI WGS metagenome assembly JAEIGA01 (sample SAMN17057246, study PRJNA624740) | gut metagenome | biome: biome; isolation source: fecal sample | host: Bos grunniens | place: China: Xizang | collected 2019
ATGAAGAAATTCAAAAACAGATTTGGAGTTATTCCGAATGTTAGTGATAGAGCATATTTTACAAACAGTATGCATGTTCCAGTGTGGGAAGAGATTACACCATTCCATAAAGTTGATATAGAAAGTCAATTGACTGGATATAGTTCTGCTGGATGTATTACTTATGTTGAGGTTGATTCTAAAATTATGAACAACATTGATGCTTTAGAAAGTATTGTTAATTATATGATGGACAGCGACATACCATATGCAGCAATTAATTTTCCAATTGATAATTGTAAAGATTGTGGGTATAGTGGTGCGTTTGATGGTGATATTTGTCCTATTTGTGAAAGTGATAATATTGAACATCTTGGTAGAGTAACGGGTTATTTAAGTTCTGATGTAAGAAGGTTCAATTATGGAAAGCAGAATGAGTTTAAGGATCGTGTAGATCACGAGGAACATATATTAATTTAATATTTTAGCATATGAATTATTCGGGGATTATAAATTGTAGTATAGTTGATGGTTTGAATTTTAGAACCACATTATTCATATCTGGTTGTAAACATTGTTGTAAAGAGTGTCAAAATCAACAGACTTGGGATTTCAATAATGGTAAACCTTATACGGAAGATGTTGAAAAGATTTTGTTTGACAGAATATCTAAAGATTATATTGATGGATTGACTTTATCAGGTGGAGATCCTTTATATAATGCAGAAGAAGTTTATGAACTTCTCGTGAGATTTAGAAAACAATTTGGTGATACAAAAACTGTTTGGTTATATACGGGGTTTATTTATGAATATTGTAAAGAACATTTTTCTAAAATATTAGATTTGTGTGATGTGATGGTTGATGGTGTATATAAATGTGATGAGCGTGATACGACATTACCATTTAGAGGATCAAGAAACCAGAGAGTTATAAATTTAAAAAATGGAGAGGAGATGTTTTAAACATCTCCTTTTACATAAATACTTTATATAATTTTTTATAAGCAATGAGATTTGAATTAGATAATAAAACTGGAGAAATGGTTCCTAAAAAGGATGATAATATTTATTTCGCTCGTAGTATGGGTGGTGGTTTAATCATTGATGATAAAAAGAATGGAAAGAAATATATTATCGAAAGAGATGGTAGAATTACTATTCTTTTTGGGAGTATGTCTAAAGATAATCTTCATTTCTATGATATGAGAGATGCGAGAATTATTGAGGAACGTGTTAAGAGAATGTTTGGTTCAAGTCATCCATATGCTAATTATAAGAAATTTATGAGAGGTTTGAGAGAAGGTTATATAAAAACATTTGATGAGTTCAATGCATAATTTATTTACATATGATAATTTTATAGTTGAGAAGAAAAAAACTCATCATCCTTTCTATGGTTCTTTGAATAGAGAAGAAAGAAATGAGTTTATTGAGAAACTTCAGAAAAATATCATTGTGTTTAGATATAAAAAAAGAGATGGTAGTATAAGAAAGGCGGAAGGCACATTACACCCTAAATTTTTACCACCACCTAAAAGTGATAAGGAGTTTGTTCGTCCAGAATATCAGATTGTTTATTTTGATCTTGATAAGAAAGATTGGAGAAGTTTTCGTTCATTTGAGTTTGTTGAAATCTTAAGTACAAGACCTGCGTTGTCAAAAAGAGAAGAGGATGAAGAAAAGAAGATAAAGGCAAAATCGAAGGATGAAGAAGATATTAAGGATGTTGAAACTAAAGAGGATATCGATGATAAAGATATAGATGATAAAAAAGAAACAAAGATTGATGATAGGGATAAAACAGAAATCTTAAAAGATAAAAGAAAGAAAAAAGAAAGTGATGAATAATTTCGTCACTTTTTTATTTTTATATTTTTTTTTTGTTATATTTAAGTTCGGAGATAATTTTTTATTATCTTCTTTTAATTAATAAAATAGTTTAATTTTAATTTTAATAGTTTTAATATTATGGGTAAAAGTAAAAAGATTATTGGAATTGACTTGGGAACAGGTTTCTCATGTGTGTCTGTAATGGAAAACGGACAACCTAAAGTGATTTTTAATTCAGAAGGAAAAGCAACCACACCTAGTGTAGTATCCTTTGCTAAGGATGAAATTAAGGTTGGTCAAGCAGCATTAAGACAACAGGTAATGTATCCTAAAGATACAGTTTCATTCATTAAGAGATTTATGGGTGAAAAGTATGATGATGTATTGGATGAAATTAATAGAGTTCAATATAATGTAGTAAAGGGTAATAATGGTTTACCTTGTGTAGATATTAATGGAAAACTCTATACACCACAGGAAATTTCAGCGATGATACTTCAGAAAATGAAAAAAACTGCGGAAGATTATCTTGGAGAAGAAGTTACAGATGCTGTTATTACATGTCCTGCATATTATGGTGATGATGCAAGAACTGCTGTAAAAAATGCTGGTGAGATTGCAGGTTTGAATGTGTGTCGTATAATCAACGAACCAACCGCAGCCGCATTGAGTTATGGATATAATATTGATAGTGATAAAGAGAAGATTATTGTAGTTGCTGATATTGGTTGCGGAACATCAGATTTTACAACACTTGAAATTGGTAGTGGTGTTGTTGAAGTTAAATCTACAAACGGTGATTTACATCTTGGTGGTGTTGATTTTGATAATATTATTATTGATTGGATTATTGATGAATTCAAAAAAGATAATGATGGTTTTGATTTATCAAAAGATAATATGGCAATGCAAAGATTGGCTGAATCTGCAGAGAAAGCTAAAATTGAGTTATCTTCAACATTAACTACAGAAATCAATTTACCATATATCACAGCAGTAAATGGTATGCCTGTCCATTTTATAAAAACTTTAACAAGAGCAACTTTTGAGAAAATGACAGATAGTCTTGTTAAAAAAATTGTTGATGTATGTTCAGAATGTGTCAAAAAAGCGAAGATGAATTTTTCCGAAATTGATGATGTTATTTTAGTTGGAGGTTCAACACGTATTCCAGCCATTCAGAGTGCTATTGAGAAATTATTTGGTAAGGCACCTAATAAGTCATCAAATCCAGATGAAGCAATTAGTCTTGGTGCTTGTATTCAGGGAGGTATTTTAAGTGGTGACTCTAATGCTGGTGATATTCTTTTACTTGATGTTACACCATTGAATCTTGGTATTAATACATTGGGTGATATGATGACAGTATTAATTCCAGCAAATACTACGATACCTACAAAGAAAAGCGAAGTTTTTACTAATGCTGCTGATAATCAACCATCTGTTCAAATTGAGGTTCTTCAAGGTAATAGACCTATGTCTGCAGATAATAAGAGGTTAGGTGTATTTAGTTTAGATATTATTCCTTGTCCAAAGGGTATGGCAAAAGTCGAGGTTTCATTTGATATAGACGCTAATGGTATCCTTAATGTATCAGCAAAGGATCTTGGAACAGGTAAAGAGCAAAAAATCAGAATTGAATCTAATTCGGGATTATCTGATGCTGATATTCAAAGAATGAAAGATGAGGCTAAAGCAAATGAAGAAGCAGATAAAAAGCAAGCCGATAGAGTTACAACTTTGAATGCTGCTGATAATGCAATTTTTAATTGTGATAAGCAATTAAATGAACTTGGTGAGAAGATGACTGATGAACAGAAATCTGAAGTAGAAAATGCTAAGAATGCATTAAAAGACGCTTTGGAAAGAAAGAGTGTTGAAGATTGTAAGGTATCTATGGAAAATCTTCAGAATATCTGGATGAAAATTGGAGAACATATTTACTCACAAACAAATAATAGTGGCGGTGCTCAACAAGATTTTGGTCAATATATGGATGATTTCTTGAGTGGTCGACAAAATGTTTAAATTGGAGGATTTGTAATGAGAAGAAAATTGATTTTTTTATCTTTAAATGAAGAATCCAAAGATGGTGTTGATAATATTAATGAATATTTCGATAAAGGATATGAAATTGAAAAAATTTTAGAAGCCGATTGTGGTTATTATATATTTCTCGTTTTAAATAATTGTGGAAACCATAAATATGCTATTGATTTAGCGGATTATAAATCTACTCTTATTGAGGAGCGTTTCTTTAACGAAGAACAAGATTGGAATATAAATACAACAACAGATGTTTTACCTAATTAGATTTAGGTTATTTGTAATGAGAGGATTATTTTTTAATCCTCTCATTTTATTATACATAAATAACTTATAATATATTAAATATAAATGATAATAAAATGATTACACCTATATTAAAAGATCCAAAGTCACATGGTGGAACTTTATATACATTTCCTTCAGCGAGTCGAGATTTAACTCGTGCATTTTCAAATAGTGAATATGAATTTGCATTTAGTCATTTTGCATGTTTGAATTTGCCAGATTTTAGATATGGAAGTTTTGAAGATGGAGATGTTAAGGGTATTTATTTAGATGATCTTCACCAATATAGTATTGATACTGTTGGTAATTTGAATGAAGCACTTAAATGGCATATTCAAAGTTATGTAATGAATTATGAAGTTGCAATATTGAATGGGTTTTCTTTAGATGATGGTAAATATGATAATGAAATATTAAAAACACCATCGGAAAGAATATTTTTTAATTGGTTACAGAAAGTTAATGCTATCAAGTTTAAAAACAATATAGAAACATTGGATGGATATGGTGATGATGTTGATATCTCATATGAGATTTTAATTGATGAATCACTTTTATCAACCGCTGATAAAAATAAACCTTATAGAATCGGTAATAAATTATATGTTTGGAAAGGTGGTCAATGGAAAAGCAGGGTTTTAGTAAGTAAGACTGTTCAATATATTGGAACCATTGATATGATTAATAATGTTAATATAGATTATGATTCTTTTAATGAGATTTATTTGAATATTCCTTCTGGTGTAGGATGTAGCACAAATATATATTTTGATAATAATGTTTTTGACAAGAATTATGAAAAGGGAGAGATTATAGATGTTGATATAGATAGATATTGTGATAATCCAGAATATATTATTGGTAGAGATCCTGAAAAATTAGGGATGGTTGAAGATAAGACTTTGAACGCAATATATGATAATTTCACATCGGGATATAATTCAGATTTGGAAAATGAACATAAGTACATGATTGATAATGGATATTGTATCAATTTCAATGATGATAAATATATTGGTGGTATCGAAGGAATGAATTTTAATTCACAAGATGATTTCGAATTCAATTGTGTGTTGATTTATTATAGGATTAGAAAAGGTAATGGAGAGTGGTATACTAATTTGTATGGTGTTCTTTTTTTAGAGGAGGTTTCTACAAGTGATTATAACATTAATTTAAACGATGATGATGAAAGAGGTGGTTATATTCAGAGATATCCTAAATTTAAGAAAGGTAATAGTTGGGGTTTAAAACTTGACCTCAAAATTGATGCACAACCTGACAGTCAATTAATATTGAGGGATATAGAATATGATGATCCCAATGATGGTGGTGAAATGCAGATGTTTACAGAAGCATTAGTAAAACTTAATGATTGTTCTAAAATTTTCTATGAAGTTAAAAAAGAAAATACTGATATAGAAGAAAGATTGTATAAGTTGGAAAATATTGTATCGGGTGTAGATACTGTATATGAATTAAGGGATGAGGTATCTGTTTTGCGAACAAGGATTGAAATGATCCAACCTATTATTAATTCATTGGAAGGGAAATTAGATAATGTAGAAAACAGGATAACAAAAATAGAAAATCATATAGGACATTTGGTTAATGATATTATAAAATTAAAAGAATCTTTATAATAAAAAATAAAAAATAAAAATAATTATTATTTTATAAGATGGCAAATTTAATTAGTGGTGATAATACAAAAGATATAAAAAGTGTTGGAGAACTTGCTTTGAGAATAAGTAGATTTGATAGTTACCGTTTATTTACATTATATGAAAACATAAGTGAAAGAAAAGTAATGAATGTATCGGGTAATCAAAAATATTATCTTGTTTTTAGATCTCCAAAAAAAGAGATAAGAATTCCAGAGTATGATCCGAAAGGTTTTTTTGAAGTTGATAAAGTTAATGGATGTATTCTTTTTAAAATAACGAAGAAGAATGCGGATGATATTCTTAGTATGAAAACTGGTGGAGATAAGATTTTTCATATTATTAGAGTGTTTGAGGAGACTGATTCTTTTGGAAGAGTTTTAAGTGTTACTGATGAGGTTGAAGTGTATAATGGAAAGTGGGGAGATGATGCTGCGTTTAATACATTTACGACGGAAAGAAAGGTTGATTTATTGACAAAAACGTTATCTGTACAGATTGATAAAAATGCAAAGCAATTTAATGAATATGAATCATTGTTAAATTTGTATAATATGGAAGTTGAAAAAACAAGTAATTTAGAAAAAGAGTTGGAAGCATTGCGTGTGGAGAGAGATGGATTACAAATGACACTTAATGAATATAATGGTAACACATATGATGGCACTATTCTTTCAACAAATACTAAATATATTGCATTTGAAAATACAATGGATAATCTTTCATTTACAGAAGATCAGGATAGAGAGACTTTAGATAAAATGTCTAAAGAAATGGAATATACTCAATCAAACGACAGCAATGTACCTTCAAAGAGTGAAATGTAAGTAATTATAAATTATAGTGAGATAAAAAAATATTTTTTTTTATTTTTATTTTGAAATTTATATATTTTTTGTTATATTTGTAATGTAAAAGTTTTAGAAATAATTAAAGTCCGAAAGGATTAGTTTGTATAATTTAATTTTTAGTTTAAAGTAGTATTATGAGTAATTATGATGAATTATTCAGCTTTACAGCTGCGGATGCTCTCGCCGAAACAGAGAGTAAGAAAACATCTTTTGTTAACAAGAATGAGACATATCGTCCAAGTATTAAGGATGAAAAGTGTCAAGATGAGACTTATAGAGCACTCATTCGTTTTATACCATTTGTGTTTGAAAATAAGATGAGAACTATTATTGAAAGATGGGAATGTTATCTTAAGGATGTAAATGGCGAAAATGGTGTGTTTGTAGTTTCACCTAAAACTATTCAAAAGACTTGTCCAATGAGAACATTATCATGGAAACTTCATGAGAGCGAAAATGCTATTGATAAGGCAAATTCAAAGAAAATCAATGTATATCAACAGTGGTATGCTCTTGTTGAAATTGTTAAAGATGTTCAACATCCTGAATTTGAGGGCAAGTATATGATTTATCAATTTGGTGCTAAAATTTATGATAAGATTAAAGAAGCAATGAAGGGTAGTGATTATACAGATCCTATCAATCCTTTTGGATTTGAAGATTCTCCTTTATTTGAGATTAAACTTACAAAAGGTAATCAGAAAATGGATAATGGTACAGTTGTAGCAAATTATGATGGTTGTAAGTTTATTACAAAGACTGCACCTCTTCATTTTGGTGAAAATATGACATTTGATGGTTCAATCGAAATGAAAAAGGCTTTTATTGAGTGGCTTGAGAAAGATGCGCCAAAAATTAACAATTATCAGTGGAAAGATTGGAGCGAAGAACTCACAGAAAAAGTAAATACAAATCTTGCAACTTATACAAGTAGTTATATCGCACCACGTACACCTGTGGCAAAAGCAAAGGGAGTAATCAATAATGTAGAAGAAAATATAAAACCAGCAGACACACAAGTAACTGTTACTGTGGATGATGATATGGATAATGTTATGGTTGGTGATATATCTACAGATGATGATGCTTGGGTAGATGCTATTCTTAATGGTTAATTTAATCTATAATTAAATAAATTATATGGTGATGGGTAATTTAATTATTTCATCACCTTTTAAATATTTAAGAATGGGTAAAGATAGAAGTATTTTTATAACAAGTGATATTTGGTTTAATAGACCAATTGGAGATTTTTCTCATATGACCAATGAAGAGTATAATAATATGATCATTTTCAATTGGAACGATAATGTAAATGAAAATGATATTGTATATATTCTTGGTGGCTTCGGTATAGGTAATTGTTATGATATTTTATTGAAACTTAATGGAGAGATACATTTTCTTAATTCTGTATTTAGTAATTCTGATAGAGAATTTATGAATAATATTAAGGAGTGTGTTGAAAATAGCGTTAATAAAAATATTTCAAAAATAATAGTTTTTGAAAATAATCAGATAATTACTATTCCGAATATTGATGGTGTTTTGAGTTATTTACCTTTAAATGATTGGGTGGGTAAATCAACAAATACATATTGTTTTCATGGTTATACAGATAATCATAATTTGAATGAAAATAATATATCATGTATGATAAATTTGTGGAATAATTCTCCTGCAAATATATATGATATAAAAAATAATCTTTCAAAATTAAGAAAGATGTTATATAAATAGATTGTTATTATTAGTTTATTAGTTTAAAAAATAGTTATATAAATTAAAGTTTTATTAATTAATGGATAATAGATTGTATAGTGAAATTGGTGCCGCTGTAAAACGTGCGGAAAAAAACGATGGTGATTTAACATCAAAGAATCTTTTTTATGTTGTTAAGGTTGCAAAGGATCTTTCGACAAAAACTGGCGTTGATTTTGATATGCTGTTAGCAGAAGGTGTAATAGCGATGAAAAAAACTGAAGAAAAATATGACCCTGAAAAGAATGATAATTTTGTAAAAGCAGCAAGTTCTTCTGTTAGAGGTTATATGTTAAATGCTATAAATCGTCAGAGTTCATTGGTTCATATTCCTGTAAATCATCAGAAAGGTTTTAAAAAAGGACAAGATGCGGATCCAAATACAAATATCCAAACTGTAGATATCGATACTTTTAATTATGACACTTTAGGAAGTGTGGAATGTTGTGAGTTTTCTGATAGAATGGATATTCTAATGGAGGGTTTGAAAACATTAGATTATAATAGTCAAATTGCTATTAAAATGAAGTTGAGATTGGATGAATATGGCGATATGATTCCTAATGATACAGATAATACAAAGATGGTTTATAAATATCAGAATAATATGAAAGCAATAGCAGATGTGTTGGAAGTTCCAGTTCCACATGCCACTAAAATATATAAAGAAGGATTATTAAAACTTAGTGATTATTGTCGAAAACATGAATGTTAAATATAAAAAAAGCGACCAATTGGTCGCTTTTTTTCATAAATAATATATGGTAGTAGTATTAATAGTTTTAAATATTATATTGATTATTGTAGTAATATTTTTAATATTGTTTTGTTTAAGGAAGAAGAAAGAAAATGTTAAAAATATTTGTGCTAATGATAAATGTAATATATCCGAAAGAGGTAAATATAAACAAAACAATAAACCAAAATCAGAAAGAGTCTTTGTGGGTAGGTTTATAACCGATGAAGAATATCAACAAATGACGAAAAATCAAAAAAGCAATGTTTCAAATTTAATTGAAGAAGTTAATAAAGAATATGAATATTTAAAGAAATTAAGTAATGAATAGTAAAGAGGTAGTACGAGATAGTATTTCAGATTTGTTAATGGAAAATGATATAAATTTGTCTGATGATATTTCGGGTGATACATTGACATTTCAAAAAACACAAAATATAAATTATTATGATGGTAGTGCTTTGGTTAAGGCAAAGGCAAAGGCAGAGAGAGTGATGAATTCATTACTCAAATTATATATGTCTGATGGATTTATCAGTAAGTCTGAATATATACAAGCTAAGGTAAATCTCGATTCAATGACTCTTGGAAAGATAATGAATCAAATGGAGGTATCTGAGGCTGCGATTCAGGTGTTAATGGATAATATACAGATTGGTGACATTAATCCAAAATTGTTTGATGCTTTAGGTAATTTACAAAGAACATTTATAGATCTTGTAAAGACTCAGACCGCATATATAGAGAATGTTGAAATGGAATATAGAAAGATTGCACAAGAGAAGGAAATATCACCAAATGATGTTATAGAAGGTGATAGTAAAAATGAAATTTCTACAGGTGGTTTAAAATCAAGTAATCAAAGGGAATTGATGCAATTAATACGAAATACAGTTGATTCGTCTAATAAATAATAATAATTATTTTTTTTTATGGTAAGAGGGTATAATATCGGAACTGAATGTTATGCGTTATTGACTTCATCATATGATGCTGAAATGTTGTTACCTGTAAAAATCATATTGCTTGAAAAATACAGTATTAATGACAGAATAACATATAAGGTTAAGATAAGAGAAATATTTGAAAG
>JAEIGA010019828.1_pt1 | contig 10247 bp, 9 predicted proteins | sample 9270691 | NCBI WGS metagenome assembly JAEIGA01 (sample SAMN17057246, study PRJNA624740) | gut metagenome | biome: biome; isolation source: fecal sample | host: Bos grunniens | place: China: Xizang | collected 2019
GAGGCGGATGCTGGAATTCAACTTTTAGATGAAGACTTGGGGATAGATTGGCGCATTCCTATTGAACAAGCTATCCTTAGCGAAAAAGATCTGCGGCATGCGAGATTGCGTGACGCTGTGCTTGATTTTGATATAAATGATAAACTATATTGATTTCTCATTGTGAATATACTTGTCACCGGTGCCAATGGCCAGCTCGGCAATGAGATCCGTATCATTGCAAACAACTGCAAAGATCATTACATCTTTACAGATATTAACGAGGTAGAAGGTGTAGAAACTATTTACCTCGATATTACCAATCTTGAGGCTGTACGCCAAAAGGTTGCAGAACATCAAGTTGGGGCCATCGTAAACTGTGCGGCCTATACCAACGTTGATGCGGCTGAAACGAATGAAGCGTTGGCTGATAAACTTAACGCGCAAGCTCCAGAAAATTTGGCCAAGGCGATGAAGGAAGTGGATGGCTTGCTCATTCATATCTCAACAGATTACGTTTTCGGTCAAGAACCATATAATGTTCCTTGTCGAGAAGATCAACAAGGAACTCCTACTGGTGTGTATGGTATGACCAAGTTGCGTGGCGAGCAATATATTGCCGCTGTGGGTTGCCATCATGTCATTATTCGTACGGCGTGGCTTTACTCTGAGTTTGGTAAAAACTTCTGCAAAACAATGATGCATCTTACTGCTACCAAACCCCAACTGAAGGTCGTCTTCGATCAGGTGGGTACACCTACTTATGCGTTGGATTTGGCCCAAGCGATAGCAGTAGTGTTAGCGCGTTTTGATGGGACACAGACGGGCGTGTATCATTACTCCAACGAGGGCGTTTGTTCTTGGTTCGACTTTGCCAAGATGATAGCAGAATACAATGGAACTTCAGATTGCGATGTGCAGCCTTGTCATAGTAATGAGTTTCCAAGTCCAGTGACAAGACCGGCATATTCGGTACTTGACAAGACCAAGATCAAGGAGGTTTTTGGAGTATCGGTTCCTTATTGGACCGATTCGTTGAAACAGTGTATCAGCAATCTTAAAAGATAATTCAACAATGAAAAAGAGAACGATCATCATTACCGGTGGCGCAGGTTTTATCGGGAGTCATGTGGTACGTCTTTTCGTCAATAAATATCCCGAGTATAATATCATCAATCTTGATAAGTTGACCTATGCCGGTAATTTGGCCAATCTCAAGGATGTTGAGGATAAGCCCAATTATAAGTTTGTGCGCATGGATATCTGTGATTTTGAAGCTTTCTATCAGTTGATGCAGGATGAACAAGTTGATGGAATTATTCATCTCGCAGCAGAAAGCCATGTAGATCGCAGCATCAAGGACCCCTTTACCTTTGCACGTACCAATGTGATGGGTACATTATCCCTTCTTCAGGCGGCAAAACTCTATTGGGAATCATTGCCCGAGAAATATGAGGGTAAACGTTTCTATCACATCAGTACCGATGAAGTTTATGGTGCATTGGAACTTAGCCATCCCGAAGGCATTGAGCCTCCCTTTACCACTACGGCTTCGTCGAGCGAGCATCACTTGGCCTATGGCGTGGATTTCTTCTACGAGACTACCAAGTACAATCCCCATTCTCCTTATTCGGCAAGTAAGGCAAGCAGTGACCATTTTGTGCGTGCCTATCACGATACCTATGGTATGCCTACGATTGTTACCAATTGTTCTAACAATTATGGTCCTTATCAATTTCCGGAGAAGTTAATCCCCCTCTTTATAAATAATATTCGTCAGCGCAAGCCACTTCCCGTCTATGGCAAAGGCGAGAATGTGCGTGATTGGCTCTTTGTGGAGGATCATGCCCGTGCGATTGATATAATCTTTCATGAGGGCAAGATAAATGAAACCTATAACATCGGAGGTTTCAATGAGTGGAAGAATATTGATATTATCCACGTAGTCATCAAGACGGTAGACCGTCTGTTGGGGAACCCCGAAGGCCATTCGTTGGATTTGATTACCTATGTTACCGATCGTGCCGGTCACGATTTGCGTTATGCGATTGATTCCACTAAATTGCAAAAGGAACTTGGTTGGGAACCCTCATTGCAGTTTGAAGAGGGCATAGAGAAGACCGTCCGTTGGTATCTTGACCATCAGGAATGGATGGACAATATCACCAGTGGTGAATATGAGAAATATTACGAGGAAATGTATCAAGGCCGATAACGCTTGACATATCATGATATAAGTAAAGGCTGGCAATTAATGCCAGCCTTTACTTATTTTGCATTAGAAGACTATTGTTCTCTCTCAATATATGCTATCGCATCACCTTTGTTTACGGTGTTCCCTTGGTTGGCACACACTTCAGCAAGTCGTCCAGCATAACCTGTATATATGGGTACCATCTGTCCCCACCGTGTGGAGATATGGCACAAGAGTTCGCCTTCTTTGTAGGTACGTCCTACGTTGGGTGCCGATGAAGGACCTTCTACGGAGATTTCCCATACAACCTGTCCGTTCTCTGTGGCACAGATGGCATCTGCTTTGGCATGCTTGAGTGCTTGCAATTGTTCGGGAGTTACACCCGTTCCACCAAGTGCGGCATCCTTGGCCTTCTGTAGTTCTGTTTCGAAACGTTGTTTGGCTACTCCAGAACGGTAGTCACGATACTGACGATCGTGCATGGCAAACTCAAAGAGTTCCTCATCGTCCTTTCCTGTGTCCCATCCCAGTTCTTTCATCTCCTTGCGGTAGGTGTCGAGGGCGTCGGGGTAGTAGCTTTGTGGATCGGCATCGGTAAACTCACGTCCTTGGTTCTTGGCCAGTTCCACAATCTCGGGGGCGAGTTCTCCTGGCAGACGTCCGCACTTGCCAAGTATCATGTCCCATGCATTGTTGTCAATCATGGAGAAGCGCTCTTCGCCCTTGACTTGTTGCATGAGATTCATAAGAGCGATATTCTTCACATATTGGCTATACGGAGTTACTAGTGGGGGGTATCCTAATTTGGGCCATACGTATTCAACCTCGTCAAAGAGCATGATAACCAATTCGTCAAGGCTGAGCTGTGGTTTCCCTTGCCCTTTGAGCATAAGGTTAATTCCCGAGTGCACACCCTTGAGGTCGGCCATCATTGAACCCATCATACCGCCTGGAAGACCGCATTTGAGTAGCAGCGATGACATGTGCTTGTTGGTGGGATCCATGAAATATCCGAGGAAATCGTCCATAAACTCCTGAGTCAGGCTACGTGCCTTCATGTAGGCGTTCATGTTTATTTCTGGCACTTGGAATCCTGCATCTTTCAGCATGGCCTGCACGGAGATGATGTCTGGATGCACTTTACCCCATGACAGAGGCTCAATGGCAGTGTCAATGATGTCTGCTCCATTTTCGCAAACCTCAAGGATAGAAGCCATGGAGAGTCCTGGCCCTGAATGTCCATGATATTGTACGATGACTTCGGGGTGACGTGTCTTGATGTTCTTGACCAATCGGCCCAACATCTTCGGTCGGCCTATACCCGCCATATCCTTGAGCGCAATTTCGGTGGCACCGGCTTCGATAAGCTTGTCGGCCAGTTCGGTATAGTATTCTACTGTGTGCACAGGAGAATGGGTGATGCAAAGTGCGGCCTGAGGTATCATACCGGCCTCGAGGGCATATTTGATAGAGGGTATGATGTTGCGTGGATCGTTAAGACCGCAGAAAATGCGGGTGATGTCGGTGCCTTGTGCCTTCTTGACCTTATACATTAGTCGACGCACATCGGCGGGCACGGGGAACATACGCAAGCCGTTAAGGGCACGGTCAAGCATATGGGTTTGTATGCCAGCTTCATGGAATGTCTTGGTGAAGGTGCGTACGGCATTGTTCGGATTCTCTCCATAGAGCAAATTAACCTGTTCGAAGGCGCCGCCATTGGTCTCTACTCGGGCAAAGCATCCCATCTCTACGATGACTGGAGCTATGCGGGCGAGTTGGTCGGCACGAGGTTGGTATTTGCCCGACGACTGAAACATGTCGCGGTACAAAAGGCTGAATTTAATCTCCTTTTTCATGGTGTGTTTTAGTTAGCTTGTCGATTTTTAAAAGTTGGAGACAAATGTAGCGTTTATTATTGATTAAACAAATTTTTATCTCACTTTTGTTCCACCCATATAAGTTTGCTGGTGTCGTAGCCACGTTGTTGCAGGTTTTTAAGGATTTTGTTTTGCACCTCAGGGCTGATATGTGCGGTGCGGCTCAGTATCCAAAGGTATCTGGGGCTGGAACTGCCTATTACAGAGTAGGAGTAGTCTGGTGCAAGCTCCATGATGTTGTAGTCGCCATAGAAGGGGCCAAAAAAACTGACTTGCAGCTGTCCGGGCTTACCGTTCTTTTTTGCTTTGGCTTTTCCGATGCTTTCTCTGTAGGGACCGTCAAGGGTGTTGAGGTGTCCGCAGTTAAGCACCTTTATCTTGCCATCTTCTCGCATCGAATACTCGGCAGTGCAACCTACTAAATCGCGCTCAAAGGTATGGTCGTAGCGAGCAATCTCATACCATTTTCCGAGGTAGCGGTCAAGGTCAAAGGTCGCAATTGTGCTGTTGTCCACCGTCTTTTGAGCGGCAGCTATTGCGCAAAAACTCATTAGGGCGAGTGAAAGAAGTACTGTTTTCATAAGGTTTCGGTTTATGATGGGATAGGGGGAGTTTATATGTCATCGCTTTCAGCGACTTAAAGGTCCTGAGCGAAGCGAAGATTCCCGCTTGGATGGGAAGGGGACGTTCGCTTCGCTCAGAATGACAATAAGATTTTAGAATTTAAACGCAGCCAGAGTTTCAGCGTAGGGTCAGCCTTTATTCAATGGCAATGTTCTGCTGCATTTGGGGCTTTTCCTCGGTAGCCTTGCGAGGGAGTTTGATGTGAAGTACACCATGTTTTACCTTAGCCTTGATGTGGGCTTTGTCAACATCGTCAGGGAGCACAAGTGTTTGCTCAAACTTGGTGTATGAGAACTCTCTGCGCAGATATTTACATTCTTTTTCATCGCAGCATTCCGCATCTTTGCACTCTCCATCCTTGCACTCTCCTTTGGGGTTCTTGCACTCTTTATCATCGCAGTTGCAACATTTCTCCATGCAGATAACCAAGTCGCCGGCTTCGTCAAGATGAATGTGAAAGTCATCCTTTGTCATGCCAGGTGCAGCCACTTGCACTTTGTATTCATCTTTCTTCTCGATGACATTGATGGCAGGAGCTGTTGCCTTGGTGCGGCCCATCCAGTTGGTGTCAAAGAAATCGCTAAAGATGCTTGGTACCCAGTCTTGGCGGTACATTCTTTTCATTGGGGTCATAAATCATTTGGTTTTAAGGGTTAAACAAAAATTGTTCAGATATAATGCCTGTGCACTCCCAATTGTTTGCCAGTTTTCATCACTTTTGGCCTATTTAACATCGTAAGCAGAGGTGCAACGTGCAGAGAGGAAAAAGGGAATGTTGCCTTGCATCAAGTGAGAACGATACAGAGAAGAGGTAGTGCCTCCGCGAAGAAACGTCTGTTTCTCCGCGGAGACAAAGCATTCCCTCCGCGGAGGAACAATGTTCTCTCTGCGGAGGGAAAGATGATTTGAACTATAGATTCGGGTAGATGCGTGTTAACTCCAAATCAAGGATAGGTCTACCCGGCACATGCACTATACTGCAGCCACGCGGAATACGATGCGGAAGTTGCCCTCATTGTAGCTGGTGCTACTGATGCGGAAGCTGCCAATCTCGCTTGTGCGCTCTACGTGTGCTCCTAGGCAGGGGCATACATCGTAGTCACCCACATAGACGAGACGTAGCGTTTCGCTGGCATCGGTCGGCAACTTACTCAAGTCGATGCTTTCGGGCACCTCATCACGTGTGACATAGCGTGAGGTAATGGGCATGTCAGCAGCAATGATGCGGTTTACTTCGGCTTCTACCTCACGTATCTGCTCTTCGGTCGGACATGCGGGAAGGTCATAGTTGCATTTGCTTTTCTTGCGCTCGATATGGTTCACGCGAGAGCGTGAGCAACCGAACATGCGCACCATCGCCTGATTTAATATGTGTTCGGCAGAATGAGATGGAGGCCATTCTGATTTATTGTGCTCGTTGAGGATGGGGGTCTCTTCCATAGTGTTACTTCTCGCTTTGTGGGAGTGTGAACTTGACGATAGCTCCAGACCATCCGGGCAAGGTGAGGTGCACGGGAGTGTCGGGACAGAGTGCCATCGTTTGAGTGGTGCCCGAAAGTAATTCGGTGGCCTCAATTGATTTTAATGTGGGCAGGCCGAAGAAGTCAAAAGCTGCACCGGGAATGTTTACTGCGACCTTTGTCTCCCATTCGTCAAAGTTGGCTACGATGAGTAGCAGTTCGTTCTCGTGTTTGCGCAAGAAGGCGTAGTGACGATGGGGGTTGAACTCTCCGGTAAAGGGATTGACATACATGAGGTCGAAGAAGTCTCCTTCGCTGATGGCCTTCTCATCGCGGGCAATGTGGAGTAAGCGGCTATAGTAGCTTTGCAGATCACGTTCACCCTCATTGAGGTCCTTACCGGAGAAGGTGCCTCCATCGTGCCAGCGTCGCACGGTGTCAACACTCCAATAGTCGAAGATGGTGGTACGTCCGTCACGTCCACTGAAACCCTCTGCGTCCATGCCGCGTTCTCCCAACTCTTGGCCAAAGTAGACCATCATAGGACAAGTGTCAATCGTGGCACTTACAAGCATGGCTGGTAGGGCAGGGCGACCATGACCGACAATGAAGTCTGATGCAAGGCGCTGCTCGTCGTGGTTCTCCATGAAGTGGAGCATGTGACTGCGTAGCTCGCCAAGGTTTTGCCAAGTGCGAGTGATGTCTGATGCTGATTGCTGATGACGGATGATGCCGATGAGCGTGTCGTAGAGACCTACCTTGTCGTAGAGGTAGTCAAACTTTCCATGCTTCACATAGTTGTAATACTCCCACGTGTTGTATACCTCGGCAATAAAGATGATGTTAGGATACTTCTCTTTAATGATAGGTATTACCCATCCCCAGAATTGGAAGGGTACCATCTCGGCCATGTCGCAGCGGAAACCATCAACGCCTTTCTTAGCCCAGAAGAGCAAGATGTCGCGCATCTTGAGCCAGGTAGAGGGGAAGGGGTAGAAATCGGTGCGCTCGCCTTCAAGGTAATTGACACCATAGTTGAGCTTCACGGTCTCATACCAGTCGTTGCGTGAGGGATAGGCGTCAAAGCGATTGTTTCCCGTAGCGCGGGCAGGGCTCTCGGTATAGTCTTGCCAGTCCACCTCGCCTCCGAGTGTGGTGTCTGGGAGATAATAGAAGTTATTCTTTGGAGAGAAGAAGATGCTTGTGTCATCCTTTTCACCGAGATCTACCACGCTCTTTGGCTTAGCATCAGAGTGGTAGCAACGTGCCACATGGTTGGGGACGAAGTCGATAACCATCTTCAGACCAGCATCGTGTGTGCGCTTCACCAATTGGGTGAACTCCTTCATGCGATTGTGCACGTCGGTAGCGAGGTCTGGATCAATATCGTAGTAGTCTTTGATGGCATAAGGTGATCCTGCCTTACCTTTGACAGTAGCCTTGTGGTCGGGGCGGATGCCCTGCTCACTATAGTCGGTTTGTGTGGCGTGCTCTATGACTCCAGTGTACCACACGTGTGTCGTGCCGAGTTTCTTGATGGCTGCAAAGGCTTCGGGGGTAAAGTTAGCAAGTTTGCCACAGCCGTTTTGTTCGATGCTGCCATTATGGACGCATTGGGTGTTGTCGTTGCCAAAAAGGCGTGTGAAAATCTGATAAAGGATGATTTTTGACATATAGTTTTACTTCTTTATTTTGCGGATAAGCCCTTGCAATACATTGCCTGGACCACATTCAGTAAATGAATCGGCACCGTCGGCTATCATATTGCGCACGCTCTGGGTCCAACGGACGGGAGCGGTGAGCTGGGCTATGAGGTTTGTTTTTATCTCTTCGGGGTTGGTGTGGGGAAGAGCATCAACGTTTTGATAGACAGGACACTTGGGAGAGTGGAATGCTGTAGCCTTAATGGCCTCCTCGAGTTCCTCCTTGGCAGGGTTCATCAAGGGAGAATGGAAGGCACCTCCTACACTTAGGGGTAAAGCATGTCTGGCGCCTGCCGCAGTGAGCTTTTCACAAGCGGACTTGATGCCTTCAATGGTACCGGAGATGACTACCTGACCAGGGCAATTATAGTTGGCTGCCACCACCGTGCTACCGTCTGCTGTCACTTCAGCACAAATGCTCTCAATGGTCTCATCGGGAAGACCAATGATGGCTGCCATCGTTGAAGGCTGCATCTCGCAAGCCTTCTGCATGGCCATGGCACGTGCATATACGAGTTTGAGTCCATCCTCAAAAGTAAGTGCTCCGCTGGCAACCATAGCCGAAAACTCTCCGAGTGAATGGCCTGCCACCATGTCGGGGCAGAATTCATCGCCCATGCAGAGGGCAGTGATGACTGAATGGAGGAATACGGCTGGCTGGGTTACCTTGGTTTGACGGAGCTCCTCATCGGTGCCTTCAAACATAATATCTGTGATGCGAAAGCCAAGAATCTCGTTAGCCTTCTCAAAAAGTTCCTTTGCTAAAGGTGAGCTTTCATAGAGGTCTTTGCCCATACCTGAGAATTGGGCACCTTGACCGGGGAAAACAAATGATTTCATAATTTAGGTTCTTTTTTTATTGGTTATATGTGATAAGATAATTATAAAACAGATGTTTCGTTGTTGTTTTTATGAATTGAGCACAAAGATAGCATTTTTTTATTGTAATCAGCGAGAAATGTCCTATCTTTGTGCAATAATAATAGTTGATGCTTGAATAATATTTGAGAGCGGCTTGCGTTATAACTTATATAAAGGATAAGTGGTGGCGTAAGTGATGGTTTGGATGAAGAAAACGGCTACACAATATATTGACGGAATGTCCAGTTTGGAGCGGCGTATAAAGCGAATCATAGACTTTGCGTTTGCTCTGTGCTGCATTGTTGTGCTTTCTCCTTTGCTGCTGCTCATATATCTTCTTGTTCTTCTATCAGGAGGCGATGTCATTTATCGTCAGGAACGTATAGGCTATGGAGGAAAGCCTTTTACCATCTATAAGTTCCGTATCATGAAGAAAGATGCCGAGAAAAATGGTATCTTGCGTACGATGGAGGAGCGTAAAAGTCAGATGACAAAGATTGGCCGATTCCTTTGTGAACATCATTTAGACGAACTGCCTCAATTGTTTAACATTCTGTTGGGAGATATGTCGTTGGTAGGGCCACGCCCTGAACGTCAATTCTTTGTGGAGCAGATCCTTCAGGTGAATCCTGATTATGTGCATGTTTATAAGATGCGTCCTGGATTAACCTCCAATGCGGCATTGTACAATGGGTATACGCATACAATGGAGAAAATGCTCATACGCTTGGATATGGATTTAGAGTATCTTACGACTCGTTCTTTGTGGAGCGATTTTGTTATTGTGTGCAAAACCGCTTTCTATATTCTTTCCGGGAAGAAATTCTAAAAAAAAGAGTCTGCGATAACAGACTCTTTTTTTTAAATTATCGTTTGATTTATTTGTATATCGCTTTGGTGCCTGCCAATAAGGTATTCATCATGAGCGATACGATGGTCATGGGACCTACACCACCAGGAACGGGGGTTATGTATGAGCACTTGGGGGCTACCTCATCAAACTTGACATCGCCCGTGAGTTTGAAACCGCTCTTACGAGTGGTATCGGGAACACGCGTTGTGCCTACATCAATAACTACGGCGCCCTCTTTTACCATGTCGGCAGTCACGAAGTTGGGCTGTCCCATAGCGGCGATGAGTATATCGGCCTCTTGACACTCCTTTACGAGATCCTTAGAGCGGCTGTGACATACGGTTACAGTAGCATCGCCAGGATAAGCTTTCTGCATCATGAGAGTAGCCATGGGCTTTCCTACAATGTTGCTACGGCCTAAGATAACACATTTTTTCCCAGAGGTTTCGATGTTGTATCGCTTGAGCAGCTGCAATATGCCGTTCGGGGTGGCTGATACGAAGCAGGGGAGCCCGATGGCGAGACGCCCTACGTTGATGGGGTGGAATCCGTCAACATCTTTGCGGTAGTCAATAGCCTCAATGATGCGCTGCTCGTTGATGTGGCGGGGGAGGGGGAGCTGTACGATGAAACCATCCACATCGGCATCTTGGTTCAAGCGGTCAATTTCAGCGAGCAAGGTTTCTTCTGTGA
>JAEIGA010019829.1_pt1 | contig 10247 bp, 6 predicted proteins | sample 9270691 | NCBI WGS metagenome assembly JAEIGA01 (sample SAMN17057246, study PRJNA624740) | gut metagenome | biome: biome; isolation source: fecal sample | host: Bos grunniens | place: China: Xizang | collected 2019
ATTGTCAACAAAATAATATTGGCGGGAAAAACATCCGTTGCCGAACAGGCACTTACAAAAAGGCCATCATAGTTATATTGCTTAAAGCAAACCAGGCTATCATTGCCCTTTATTCTTAGTCCGGAAAGATTTATCGAAATAGCAAATTTATCAAAGTTATTAGCAATGCCGGTTCCGGTATATTTGACATAACTTTCCTTCAAGGTCCACAGGCGTGTAAACATCTCGTTGTGCAACTGTGGTGGCAAAGTTTCTAAAAGAGAGTATTCGTCGGGATGGAAAAAGCGTTTTGCCACAGTAGGCTTGTAAGTTCGCAACAGCTCTATATCCACACCCACATCGGCATTGCTCACAGCAACAGCCACCCACTCCTTGGTATGCGAGATATTAAAACAAAAGTCGGAGCAACCCTCCAAATAAGGTTTACCCTCCTTGGTATAGGCAAAAGGCAAAGGATATACACTGCCTTGCGCCGAGGCCTGCCTACCGTACAGATATTGCACTGATATCTTACCCATAGCCGAAAGCATCTGCGAATTAGTTTTTGCCGATAACAATCCATAGTCACTAAGGTGTAAATAACATTTTAAGAGCTCAAGATTTTTGGCAAAAACATCGCTCAACTGAGGTAGTTTTAATAAATATATCTGCATTGGAATGGTATAAAAAAAGATAGGTATTCCTCGCATCATCAAGAAATACCTATCGTTAATAGCCAATTATTTATGTACTCCCAAAAGTTCTACTTCAAATATAAGAGTTGAATTGGGTTTGATAAGCGGACTTGGCGATGCCTCACCATATGCCAAATCACCGGGGATATAGAATATAAACTTGGAACCTACAGGCATAAGTTGTAGTCCTTCGGTCCAACCTTTTATCACTCTATTTAATGGAAATTCTATTGGTTCGCCACGTTGAATTGATGAATCAAACACTGTTCCATCAATCAAAGTACCGTGATAATGCACTTTTACAGTATCGGTAGCCGAAGGTTTTTCTCCAGTTCCCATAGTTATCACCTTATATTGCAATCCCGACTTTGTTTCTACAACGCCTTCGTTGGCTTTGTTTTCTTTCAAGAATTTTGCTCCAATTTCCTTTTCAGCATTAGCAAGTTTCTTTTGGTTTTCTTCCAATTCTTTATTTATAAGAGCAAACTGAGCATTCAATTCATCTATTGTCATAGCCATAGTGCCATTTATTGCATCCATTACGCCCTGTGCAAAAGCTTCCTTTTCGATAGGAAGGCCCATAGTTTTTAGGTTGTTTCCAATATCACAACCCAAAGCATAGCTTCTTTTTTCTGTTTCGTTCATATCTGTATATTGTTTTATTATCTTACAAAAAATAGAGGCTACCAATGTAAAGGTAGCCTCAAATATTTTTACCTAAATGTTATTTCGAATATTAACGTTGGGAACCCAATCTGTCCATAGCGCAACGGAATCCTATCCACGAAGTAGATTTATCTTGATCGTAGTAACGTCTTGTACCTGGTTGCATCCAGTAAATTCTGTCGTTCCACGAACCACCTTTTACTACTCTTACTTTGTTGTTCAACATAGAAGTGATTGTAGATTTATTTCCTGAAGTTCTACGGTACATCATATTTGTTACGCTATCAGGGTTAGCCAAGTAGTCGGCTGCACCTTCTTCAGCTTCTTCTTCTTCACTATATTCATTAGTCCATTTCGATATACTTGTATTATCATTAGGATTGTATATAGCCGAAGCATAGTCACCGTCCAAATAGTTTATATTATCAGCTTGACGATAGTTTCTTCTGTTCAAATCATCATCAACATTTCTGTAAACTATTCCTCCGTTTGTATCGTTGATTAATATTTCTTCATCAACAATAGTGTAAGTTTTGTAAACATTACCTCTGAATGGGTTCAAATCTTCGCCATCAAGTGGCTGGGTTTGTTTTCTATAAACATCCATACACCATTCACTTACATTACCTGCCATATTGTACAAGCCATAGTCGTTAGGGAAGTACCATCTTACAGGAGAAGTATAAGTCCAACCATCGTTCAAGTCGCCGGCTATACCCATATTGTCGCCACGGCTACGTTTGAAGTTGGCAAGGAATTGACCATAATAATCTTTCTCTGCTGAACGAGCACTTTGACCATTCCAAGGGTAAACACGGTGTTCAACTATACGACCATCTATCATTGTACCCACTAAACCAAGAGCAGCAAATTCCCATTCTGCTTCGGTCGGGAGACGATAGTTTGGCAAGAATATACCATCGGCTTTGTTTACACGACGAGGTTCACCACCTGCTGCAGGATCTAAGTTATCCATTTCTCTTTTGGTCTCACCTCTGTATAGACCTGCAAAATAAACATCTGTTTGGAATGCACTCTCACCTCTCAAATCGGTAAAATCCAAAGGTAATATACCTGCGTCTATTGCTATCTTTTCGTTTACACGGTTAGAACGCCAAATACAATAAGCGCTTGCTTGTTCCCACGAAACACCTACTACAGGATAATCGTTGTAGTTGGGGCTTTGGAAATAATATTCTACCATTGGCTCTACATAGCTCAATTTTTCTCTCCAAGCATTGGTATCAGGATATGCATTTCTTACATATTCAGGATATTCGCTACCGTATGCTCTTGTAAGCCAATAAATATATTCACGATAGTCAACATTTCTTACTTCGGTTTCATCCATATAGAACGACGAAACTGTTACTGTATGTTGAGTATTGTTCCATTGATAACGAGTGTCATCAGATACTCTTCCCATTTGGAAAGAACCACCTTCGATGAATACCAAACCATATCCCGTCATCTGCTCTGTATTTTGGGATACCTCAAAACCTCCCCACTTGGAATCATTATAATTCCAACCTGTTGTTTCCGATGTATGTTTGCTACATCCAACCAATAACATTGTTGCTGCAACAAAGAAACTTAATGTCTTTAAACTTTTCATGGTTCTATCTATTTAATATTCGTATTTACTTTGATACGTTCTTTTTCAAATAATGTTTCGCTTATTATTATTAGAACGACGGACAACGTATAGCTCTAACTTCTTTTCTCTTATCAGGACATGGCAACATAAAACCTAATGTCAGTTCGTGAGAGCCATTTGTTTGATTGGACAACTTCGACACTGTAACGTCGTAACTATAGCCCAATTTGAATCGTGGTTGTTGGAAACCTACTAAAAATATGAATGCATCAGCATTTTCTATTCCATGACGGAACCATACACCTACTATGAAAGGCATCCAATCCAAATACATACCATAGTTGAAGTAATTGAAACCACCTTGATGTTGGTAAACCAAGTTTGGAGATATTACCGGAGTACCTAATTCCAAAAAAGAAGTACGACGACGATCTTCAGCCAAATTTATCAATCCACCACCATGAACAGTTATTTTCATGGGCAATTCACTCAAACCATAGAATCCATTACTTGGCTGAGTAAGGTGAGATACAGCCAAACCACCATACCATTTTTTGCTATACACCAACAAACCGGCATTAAAATCAGCATAGAAAATATTCATATCGTCAGGTGGCACCGCTCCTGTTTCAAATATAAACCCATAAACAGGATCTATTTGATCGGGAAATGTAAGCGTTGACCAGTCCAAATTTTCATTTACTAATGATGCTTGTAACCCTGCATTCATAAATATAGTTCTAGACAATTGAAAACGGAACGAATACATAAACGAAACTTGATTAGTTTTCAAAGCACCGTGGTCACCTTGTCTATCAGTAAGAACAAATGCACCAATACCGCCATGTAATTTATCGAAATATTGGTCATACGAAGCTGATACTGTTGTAAATGCAGACACAAGTCCAGGCCATTGATTTCTATAATTCAACGAGAATCGTGGACATACTTTTGAACCCGCCAATGCAGGATTCAAATATAACGGATTCGCATAAAACTGCGAGAAAACAAAATCCTGTGCATTAACACCTTGACCCACAACAATAAAGGTCACCAATAAAACAGCAATTTTTCGTATTCTTTTCATTTCCATAAGTTGTAAAAAATATACTCGAATTAAACGGCAATATTACGATTTTTTTTTGAATTATCAGGGAAAATGAGAAAAAAAATATATATCTTACTTAATATCAACACTAAAAAAAAACGTCTTTTGATATAAAAACGATGTTTTTTTCCTTTAATTTCCACCATTTTTTACGTTTTTGATTAGTTTTTATTCATTTTTGTCACACAATTTTTTTGCCTTTTCTCTGTTATTAAAACCATAAATATCTTATCAAAAAAACGTCTTATAAATTTCGATATATGAAAATAGCAAAACATATAAGTCTATTTGTTTTTTTTATTACGCAAGTAAACGGAATATATTGCCAAAATGTTACAATAAAAGAAAGAATATTTTGGAATACTATTCCCGACTCCATAACAAATTTCTACCCATTGTTTGGAAACCAATGCTACGACGAAGACTACAACACTATTGTATATGTGAATAAATATACTGTCCCAAATGGCTCTTATAGTGTCAATTTTTCCAATATTACATATGAAAATATTACAATTCAAGAAAAGTTATTTTTGGAAGGGAAAGGAGTATCTATAGCAGACACTATACAATACAGAATGCATGTAACAAGCGATAGCAAAATAACTCTTGCCATATTGCCATATATACTGAAGAATGGAGAATTTCAAAGAATAGTTTCTTTTTCGACAAACTTTGAGAGAAAATCTTCCTCTCAACAAAATTCAATGGAGCGTAAAAAAAATGTCACCTACCCTTCCAACTCTGTACTTTCAACAGGCATTTGGTATAAGGTGGGTATCAACGCCACGGGAATATACAGTATAACTGCCAACGATATAGCATCAAAAGGAGCAGATATATCAGCTATTTCTATATCGCAAATTGCCATTTATGGTAACGGAGGTGGAGCCTTGTCAGAAAGCAACAACGACTTCGAATACAATGACTTGGTAGAAAACCCTATATACATAAAAGACAACAATAACAATGGACTATTCGATGGCAACGACTACCTATTGTTTTATGCACAAGCTGCCGATGTATGGAAATACAATCATACAACCTCTCGATTTGAATATCAAATTCACCCCTATTCTAAATACAACTATTATTACCTTACAATCAGTAGCATAGGCACAAAACGCATAACACCTATAAGCATATCCTCAACGTCGAGTGAAACTATATCGACCTACACCTACTGTACCACCATACATAACGACCAAACCAACACACATAAAAGTGGACGTATATGGGTAGGCGAAAAATTTTCGAATACCATTCCTTCTCGCTCATTTTCTATATCTGTTCCCAACGTAGTACATGGTACTGATATTAATGTTAGATATGCATTGGCAAGTTTATCATCGACCAATTCATCATTTACAGTATCTGTCAATGGAAATACTCAAACCCATCAACACACACCAGGATATCGATATCCCTATCAAGGATATTCAACAATAATACCATCGTCGAACAAATGCGACATAGATATTACTTATTTCTATCGAGAATCGATGGCTACAGGATATTTGGACTTTATAGAACTCAACGCTACTTCTTCCCTATCATTCACTGGTGGACAAATGCCTTTCCGAAACACTGCTAATATAGGAGTAAACAACACGAGTCAATTTGAGATTATAAATAGCACTTCAACCATAAGGGTGTGGAATGTAAGCGACCCATGCAATGCATATGAGGTACATACCACATACTCCAACAACCGCACAAACTTTATAGATAGTACCACTAGTTTAGGAGAGTTTATAGCCTTTGATGATAACTCATTTCTTACACCAGCATCTATAACAAATCTAGTTAACCAAAATCTGCATGGTCTATCGCAACAAGACTATGTAATAGTAGCACCAACAGTATTCCTATCGGAAGCCGAACGTTTGGCACAATTGCACCGACTACATAACAGCCTTGAGGTGATAGTAGTAACGCCAGAACAAATATACAACGAATTTTCATCGGGAAAACAAGATGCTATGGCCATACGTAGGTTTATGAAAATGTTTTACGACAGAGCTTTATCAAACAACGCATTGTCAACTCCCCGTTATCTCCTATTATTTGGCAAAGCTATTTACGACAATAAGAACATAACTAACACTAATATACCATACGTGGTATCCTATCAATCTACAACATCGTTTGACGATGATGGAGCATCATACACCTCCGACGATATGTTTGGCTACCTCGATAATTGGGAAACAGGTTCGATCTATGAAAGTATCGATATCGGCATAGGTCGTTTTCCTGTAAAAACATATAGCGAAGCCAAAACCATGGTTGACAAGGTAGAATACTACCTTACCAAGAAGGACTTGTCATCGGGAGAACATCGTGGTGATTGGCGTAACTATGTAACATTCCTTGCCGATGATGCGGACCCTAGCACTCCGGAAGATGTGTATTTTGTATCCTCGTCGGAAAAAACCACTCAACAAATAAAAGAATTATTTCCCATCCTTAATGTAGAAAAAATATATGCCGATGCCTATGTTCAGCAATCAGGAGCCATAGGAGCCTTCTATCCCGAAGCAAAAAATGCCCTTACCAAACGTATAAACGATGGCTGCCTATTGCTAAACTATGTAGGTCATGGTGCTCCACAATACATAGGAACTGAACGATATATGGAGAAAACCGATATAGCCTCATATACCAATCGTTACCAATTGCCATTCTTTGTAGCTAGCACTTGCAGCTTTGGCAAATACGATATGATTGACGACGAATGTGGTGCCGAAAGTTTCGTACTAGCACCCAATGGCGGAGGTATTGCCATAGCAGCAGCAGTACGTCCCATAGGTCATAGTGAATCCTTTGATACAAAAGTATGCTTACATGCCCTCGACAAAAACAATAGTATTGGAGATGCATTCCGTATGGCAAAGAACGAAGCATCAATGACTCATTGTATGCAACTTCTAGGAGATCCTGCTATAAAACTATCAATACCCAAAAACAAAATAGTAGTTACATCCATAAATAACAACACCGTTTCGACCGCTATTACAGATACTGCCACTGTACTTAGTAAAGTAACTATCACAGGTGAAATACGAAATATCAACAACCAAATAATAGATAATTTTTCGGGCGAAATATTTCCAACAGTATTTGATCGATATATAACCTACCAAACACTTGCCAACGACAACGAAGATACCGAAATGGAATTTTCTCAACAAAAAAACATATTGTACAAAGGGCGTGACTCGGTAGTAAACGGACGTTTTGAATATTCATTTGTAGTGCCCCGCGATGTAGTATTCCAATATGACTATGGCAAACTAAGCCACTACGCCTCACACGGAACTTACGATGCTAGCGGAGCATACTCCAACATAATGTTTGGAGGATTCAACCAAGATATCGAAATCAAAGAATCACGTCCAAACATACGTTTGTATATGAATGACAGTCTATTTGTATCGGGAGGCACCACCGACGAAAATCCATCTATATTTGCCATACTATTCGACACACTTGGCATAAATGCCGTAGGTAGTGGAATAGGGCACGATATTACCGCCATACTTGATAACAACAACAATCAAACAATGGTACTAAACGACTACTACGAAACCGACCGTAACAACCCCTATTTAGGATACATAACATATCCCCTACAAAATCTTTCCGACGGCATACATCATCTTACACTTAAGGCTTGGAATATATACAACTTCTCAGCATCGGCAAGCATAATGTTCAGAGTAAATAATCATAATATTGTGCATATCGGTAATTTCTACGCCTATCCTAATCCCTCATCGACCAAAACAACATTCCGAATGGAACACAACCAACCAGAACAAATAAAATCTATCAAAATAAGCATATACGACATAATGGGTAGGCTTGTGCGTAATTTCGAACCAATAGTCGTAGAGGGTTCTTATGCCATTGCGGAGACATCGTGGGACTTTACCAACAACAGCGGTAGCAAAGTGGCAGAAGGTATATATATAGCACGAATAGTAGTTACAACTACCAACGATGAGCAACATACCGCTCATACCAAAATAGTTCATAGCAAATAATAGAATTACCAAAAAAAATCGCTATCTTTGCAAATCTTTTATCTTGATTGTTTTAATATCATAAAATTTATCAATGAACAGATTACCCATAAAGCAATAGCATACGATGGGAGATATAAATACAATAAATCTAATAAAAAACTAAGTATATTATGAAACAAACAAAAATAGTAGCCTCTATATCAGACCTACGTTGCGACCAAGAATTTATCCGTAACCTTTATGACGCTGGCATGAATGTGGTACGTATGAACACAGCCCATGCCAACCGCGAAGGATTGGAAAAACTTATTTCTAACGTAAGGGCAGTATCGTCGCAGATAGCAATAATGATGGATACCAAAGGTCCGGAAATACGCACCACCGAATGTCAAGGAGTAATTGAATACCACACTGGAGACAAAATGAAAATCATAGGCAACCCTTTGCAGGAAACTGTCAAAGATTGTATTGCAGTATCATACCCCTACTTTGTTCAAGATCTTGAAGTAGGCAACGAAGTACTTATTGACGATGGCGACCTATCGCTAAAGGTAATAGCCAAAGACAATGAATACTTATACTGCGAAGCACAAAATGACTCAATACTTGGCAGCCACAAAAGTATAAATGTACCCGGAGTAAAAGTAAATTTACCATCGCTAACCGAAAAAGACCGCAACAACATACTGTTTGCCATAGAAAAAGATATCGACTTCATTGCACATTCATTTGTTCGCTGTAAACAAGATGTACTAGATATCAAAAATATACTTGATGTAAACAACAGCCGAATAAAAATAATAGCCAAAATTGAGAACCAAGACGGAGTTGACAACATAGACGAGATACTTGAAGTGGCCGACGGTATAATGATTGCCCGTGGCGACCTTGGTATTGAAGTACCGCAGGAACGCATACCAGGCATACAACGTGTGCTTATACGCAAAAGTGTACATGCCCGCAAACCGGTAATTGTAGCCACACAAATGCTGCACACCATGATTCAAAATCCACGTCCCACACGTGCTGAGATTACCGACATTGCCAACGCCATATACTATCGTACCGATGCACTTATGCTTAGTGGCGAAACAGCATACGGCAAATATCCTATAGAAGCCGTAAAAACAATGGCTCGTATAGCAGAGCAAGCCGAAAAAGATAAACTAGAAGAAAACGATATACGTATTCCACTAGAGGACAACTGCGACCCTACTGCCTTCCTTGCCAAATCAACAGTAAAAGCAGCATCGAAAATAAAAACTATCAAAGCCATTATCACCGATGTATATAGCGGAAATACGGCTCGCAATATTGCCGCATTCCGTGGCAAGCTACCTGTATTTGCCATCTGCTACAACGAAAAAACCATGCGCCACTTAGCACTATCATACGGTATAGAGCCTTTCTATATGCCCGAAAAAGCTAATGGACAACAATACTACTTTGCAGCCCTGCGCGAACTTATGAACCGTGGCATAATAGCCGAAACCGACATGGTGGCATACCTAAGTGGTGGTAAAGAAGGTACCAAAACATCGTTCCTTGAAATAAACGTAGTAAAAGACGTACTTGACCACGCCGAAGAAGAAAGTTACATACTGCCAAATAGCAACAGATATCTATAAGTGTAACAAAGACCAAAAAGATAACACACCATTCTTTATAAGCTGTTAATCTGCTACTGGAAGAAAAACAAAAAATAAGCCCCTAATATTAGGGGCTTATTTTTTAAGGCAATTTCTAAAAATTGCTTTGCAAGTGATTTGCGGAATTTTGCTATAAAGATTTCTACTTTCTTTTGATTGAGCATAGCGGGCCGGGCTATGCAACCCCAAAAGAAATGGAAATATTTTAATAAAAAACACAAAGTACGCAAAAGTTATTTTATAATACAAAGTTATTTCATAGAATGTGGAATTTTTAGAAGTTGCCTTAAGTAATATTAGTTCCGTAATTTCTACATACAATATACAACCCGTTGGATGAATTATATTTCTTTCACGTTGAAAACGCTACAACTATTTTCGGAATAAACGGAGTTTTAAGAAAAGAATTTTATTGTTGCTTTTTCAAGTATTACATTTCCGTTTCATAACCCTGCGGTTTGCAGGGTAAAACTCCCATACTTAGGGGTCAAAACCATGGGAGTTTTGGGTCGAAAGTATGGC
>JAEIGA010019830.1_pt1 | contig 10246 bp, 10 predicted proteins | sample 9270691 | NCBI WGS metagenome assembly JAEIGA01 (sample SAMN17057246, study PRJNA624740) | gut metagenome | biome: biome; isolation source: fecal sample | host: Bos grunniens | place: China: Xizang | collected 2019
CCAACATACTTAAGTGCCTGAAAATTTGCTTTCTTAAGGTCTATGGAAAGAAAACGTTTTCCATTTGTTTCCTCTGTATAACAACTACGCTCCCCACAAATTGGGGTAAAATTGTACTGACTAAGGTCCATAGTATTAAAATTCTTATACTCCTCAGTCTCCATTACTCCATTAATGGCGTTATCTCTTACAGAAGCACAATATTCAAGCCACTTCTCCACGCATCCATCATATTCGTTCTCAATCTTCTCTATAGCCTCCTTATAACGGAGATAAGGAAAAAAATCATACAACTGTATGTAATACTCAAATAAAGTATCATCAAATATGTTGATTGGGAGATTGTAATCCTTTACAAACCTCTGTCTAAATTTCTTTATGTTATTAATTTTTGCCATTATTATTGATTGTTAAATAAACGCCTTAAATAATTGTCGTATTCTATAATATCTTCTTCTTTTGTAAAATCTTGAAGTTCAATCCTTTCAGGTAGGAAATATTTTTCAAACTCTTCCATTGTCATTGGACGAATATATTGTTTGTTAATATCAATATATGCTATCCAACAATGTTTTGCCTCATTGTCTGTGACAAGTGCTTTTACTCTCTGTTCGCCGTTCACCTCGTTAACGTGAAATTCGTAAGCAAAATAGTAAACTTCTTCTTCACTAAAATATTCATTCGAAACAAAAAACATCTTGGGATTTTCAAGAAACTCTTTTGTGGTTTCCTTAAGGGCTTCAACCCTTTCGATATCTTTATCTATCTTAGTCTTACTTTTTTCTACGTATTCGTCTATATCGTTAACGACACTCCTGAGTTTATTTAGAACATTTTCAATATATTCTATGTCAGCAGACTCTAACAATCTAACAGACGGCCTATATCTTGAGTCAGTTAAATATTTTTCTATAATTTCAAAAGAGCGACTAAACTCATATCCACAATTTTTACTTGTAGCATATTTGTTAAGTTCTTTCTCTTTTTCGCCAAGTTGGTTTCTTAAAGAAATGATTTCTTTTATATATTCTACTTTTACTTCTTTTTCGGAAGGAGTGCCTTGTTCTTCACTATTCTTTTTTCTCCAAAATCTAAAATCCATATTTACAATTTTATCTACGCTGCAAATATACAAAACAATTTTATAAAAAACAAAAGAGAGACATTATTGTCCCTCTTCTTTGTTTAAAAGTTCTTTTATCCTTTCCAAGCCAGCGTGTTTATACATCCTCGCATCATCAATTGCTTCCTTTATTTTATCACAACTATTTAAAACGTGATAATCAGTTGGCATTATGCGAGAACTAAACCTACTTTCAGGTTCTGCAACAGTCACTATAGAGCCATTCTCCCCATCCTCCTTAACACCTACAATAGTATCAACGTCAAATGGCGCAGTTCCCAAATCTTCGTGTATAGTTAAGTAAATAGATGGAGTAATCTTAATACCGATTTCAATATCTTCCTTTATCATAATATCAAAAAGTTTCTTACTTCATACGAATTATATATCCTTAGAGTTTCATCCTCACCAAAATCATCAGGGGATTCTTTGGATGTTTTTAACAACCAATTACCCATTTTCTCGGCTTTCTTTCTTGTACTAAACACGCCATTTATTTCTTCTCCACTTACCCCAACCATTCCGTTTTCTAAGTAAATATCAGTATATTTACTAATTAGCACAAATACGCCCGTGCTTTGAACCTTACCTTTCCCATAGCGCACACCGCTCCAACCAAGGTCAATATATTCGTCGTTTTCATCGCCGTGAACATAAGCAATTTGTTTCAACTCGTACCCAACCTCTGCTTTAGGATTAAGTTTTGAAAGTTTCTCTATTAGTTTTTCATTTATCATATTACTCGCATATTAATTGAACCTGCACAAACGCTTCTTTCGGAATTTCAGGGTTGTTCATATCACAGACATCAACTGCTTCAGCGCTACTGATAACATTGTCTACATAGCGCTCCCACTTCTTACCACCAAGGGTATATGTTACTTTATACGTAGCCATATCACAAAAGTTTATTAAGTAAGGCTGTAAGCCCTATAATTATAAGGAATATTACCCACACCACAAATATAAGAGCAAAACCCGCCCATAGAGGCGCAGTGACCAACCACCAAGACCAAGATGCTACTACTGTTGTTTCTGTTAATTTTAACACAAGAAAAACAAGAAAAAGCACTTGCAGAAATGTTAAGCCAGTGCCTAATACTGTGTTTCTGCTTTTTTCACTCATATTATACTAAATTAAATTTGTTATAAAAATCTGTTTCAGTTATAATTATCACCCCTGATTCCTCAGCTTTCTTTACTTTAGAAGAACCTGGTTTTTCGCCCGTAATAAGGTAGCTAAGTTTCTTAGAAACACTATGAACGCATTTAGCACCATTTTCCTCCAAGAATTTCTCGACCTCGTCACCCTTGAATTTATTTGAAGAGCCCGTAAAACAAACGGTTAATCCATTAAGGCTTCCACCTTTATTTTCAAGAACTTCTTCATCTATTTCCATCTTAAGGCCATACTTTTTGAGTTTTAGGCACATTTCAACATTTTTAGGGGCTGAAAACCACCAACATATTTCATCTGCCATAATCTCACCGATACCATCAAGACTTATTAAATCATTATACTTGGCATCCATAAGATTGTCAATGTTTTTAAACTCTTTCGCTAACTGACGAGCTACAACTTTTCCAACATTAGGAATTGAAAGTCCTGCAAGCACATTAGCAAAAGGTTTTTCCTTAGACATTTCTATGGCTTCCAACATTTTCTCAACAGATTTGCTGCCATAACCCTCTCCAAGAATATCCACCAATTCTGCGACGGTATATCTTTCCTTAAGCGAATAAAGGTCACAAACGTCCTCCACAACACCAAAGAGTACCAAATCCTCTACGACTCTCTCGCCAATGCTTCTAATATCCATACAATCTTTTGAACAGAACTGAAGTATTCTACCTATTGATTGTGCTGAGCAATTATAATTTGTACACTTAATAAGTGCTCCGCCCTGATAAACATTTGAACCACAAGCAGGACATTCTGTTGGCATCTTTGGAATAAGAGAATATTCCCCGCTTCTGCGTCCAATTACATATGGAATCACACCGCCACTTCTGGTAATTCTCAAGATGTCCCCAATATTAATACCCATAGAACCAATAAAATCCCAATTATGGAGAGTAACATTCGAGATAACAACACCATTACACTCTACAGGGGTAAGTCTTCCTACGGGAGTAAGAACGCCTGTTCTTCCGACCTGCCAATCAATACCCTCAAGCACAGTTTCTACTTCTAACTCTTCGTTCCATTTTCTTGCGATTCCCCATTCAATGGCCCTTGTATCTTTTGTACCAATCTTTTCCTGTACACGCACAGAATTAAGTTTAATAACAATGCCGTCAAAATCATAATCTATATCAGTATCGTTCAAGACATCTTTAAATGAGTTGATAATAAAAAGATGCGACGATTTATCCTTACAATAAGAAATGGTAAACGGTCTTGTGGAAATCATATGATTCCCATCAGAAACCTCTTCATAATAGAAACCACACTTTTCAAGATGTATAATTTTCTCCTCCATTGTAGAGAACTCAATACGTCCAAAACAATCCCAAGCCTTAAAAATAAGTCCTCTCTTGGCGGTAACTTTCGGGTCAAGTTGCTTAATACTACCACTACAAGCATTTCTTGTATTCGCAAACGGTTGTTCACCATTGGCAATTCTCTCCTCATTGATAACCGCAAGTTTTGACTTTGGCAGAAGAATCTCACCTCTTACATAAAACATTTCATCACCAATAAAAGGATAATCCAACTTCATTGGAATATTCTTTATGGTCTTTACGTTCTCAGTAATATCATCACCAACTATCTTGTTGCCGCGGGTCAATGCCTTACAAAAAACGCCACCCTTGTACCATAGTTCACAAGATATTCCATCATATTTTATGGAAACATTGTAATCCTTGACCTTGTATTTGTTATAACAATCTTCAAACCATTTATCAAGTTCATCATCGTTATAAACATTTTCAATGGTAAACATAGGGTGTGGGTGTTCTCCCTTCTCAAAACCATCCTGAATATCGGAGCCAACCCTAATTGTTGGAGAATTAGGTAGTACGACACCACTCTCAGCCTCCATCTTCTGAAGTTCTTTCAACTTCAAATCAAATTCAGTGTCACTAAACTCACTTGTGAGTCCATTATAATATTGTCTTGATGCTAAATCAAGTCTGTCAGTAAGTTCTTTTTGCGTCATATTTAACTTTAAAATTACCAATATATTGGAAAAATGTGAAAAATACCCCTTAAAATGGGTGGAAAAATGTGAAAATTGTGAATATATTGGGATTTTACTCTACAACTACCCAATCTTCACAAAGCATATCTGTCTGAGAAGCCAACCAACCTGTAAGGATTTTATTGTCGGCTGTCTTCATACAAATTGTACCAAGAGCCTCTGCTTCTCCTCCGTTAGCATCAACAATCTCTTTAAGCATAGGGTCCTTACACCACTCAGCCTTTATTGTGACGGCAGGTTTAAGCCATAGATACATATTCTTACCATTCCAACCTTTTCTCGCAACTTTCTTGCCTTCCTTTAACGCTTTAATAGCATCACCAAAATTTAAATTTTCGTTCATCATTTGTAGTTTTATTTATGCAAATATACAAAATAATATGTATAAAAACAAAAAAAACCGCCCTTGAATAAGGACGGTCTTAAATTTTGTCGCGAAAAAAGATAAATTGTAGGAAATATTAGTTTTTCACGACAGTTTTCGCGACACAATGTCGCGAAGATGAAATCAACTAGCATTGCGGAGGGGGCGAGATTCGAACTCGCGGACCCTTACAGGTCGGCTCCTTAGCAGAGAGCTGGTTTAAGCCACTCACCCACCCCTCCGAAAAAAACAAGTAAATTGACGAGATACAGACTTTTGGAACCCTTTATCGTCCGCTAAGACTTAATCAGGTAACCCGCTATCAGGCACTTGCGCTGTTTTACCCATTTGTTGTGTTTCCCCCTATGGCTCCTCACGGAATTGGCTGCTCTTCACCTTTTGACTTACGTCAACCAATACGTTCAGTTAATCAGGCCCATTACCTCTGGGTGCTTCACCTATGGTTTAATCTAGAATCCACATAGGCTTAATCATTAACCTATTAGTAGTCTGTACTTGTTATGTAAACAGAAAGCGATATAGTAAGAGGGATTCGAACCCAAATCTCCGAGATTTCAAATCAAGGCGCATTAACCATTTATGCTATATTCCGCCCGTCGGAACTTGTATTCTTGCTGTATGCTTTCTTATTTGTTGAGAAGATAGGATTCGAACCTATGACCCTCTGTGCCCATCAACATAATACTGCTGTTAGTTTCCATTATTCTGTAAACATTTTTGTTATAAACAGATGCTCTAAACCGACTGAGCTACTTCTCAATTTGTTGGGACACACGGATTCGAACCGCAATCATCTGAGTCAGAGTCAGATATATTAACCGTTATACGATATCCCAATTTAGGGAGTTTGGTGGGGCTCGAACCCACGACCACCTGAACCACAATCAGGCGCTCTGCCAACTGAGCTACAAACTCCATATGTGGGCCAGGTGGGACTCGAACCCACACGCCCTTGCGGGCATCAGATTCTTAGTCTGACAAGTCTACCAATTCCATCACTCACCCAAAAACCCTTTTTATACCGAAAGGGCAAACGTGGTGGACTTTCTGTTCCAAGGCAGAGCACCGTAGGCCCGACGTGCTAAACTTTCTAAAAATTACGGCACGAATAATTAAATTTTGGGCTTAAAAATGAATCTCAAGACCTTATGGCCACTTGTCAGACCCATAAAAAATTACCAAAAGGTTTATTGCAAATCACCTTGCTGTTTTTAAAATTTCAGAAAACGTTTTGCCTTGTCAGGACTCGAACCTTATCTCGACATTAAGTGTGTCGTATTCTAACCAATTGAACTATATGTTCCAAGGACTTTAAATGGCGAACATAAACGTTAATTTATATTGCTGTTAGTTTCCTTACTTTAAAAAATCAAAAATCGCAAAAATACCTAGGTTTACTTTGCAGAAATTACCGACAATTACATTCCGTTTCACGGGAAATTCCTTTTTACAGGACTCTGCTCTTCTGCGCGGGTACTTTAAACCCCCAACTCTCTACAAAGCAATTTTTACGACTTCGTAACCACCTTCGCCAACTTGGGCGATGTGAAAATACCGCAATTACGGTATCGCGGCCAACCAAGGCATCATCTCTGTGAGTAGTGCCAAAATTTACATTCCACCATCGTGCATCAGGAATGAACTAACCTCAAAGACGCGTTGCGACTCATTGGACGCCTTACCACACTAACTTCTCTATCTTGTTTAAGGATAGCGTGTCCTTTTATTTTAAGTTTAAAAACAATTCCAACCATATTGCAAATTGGATATAAAACTCACGGTCTCCTGTTTTTTCAGTTTCACCCTACTAAAGTTCAGAAGGTGTCGGATTCGAACCAACAAAGTCTTCATCTTATACATCTCAAATATTCAACATCCCGTGCAATCAGGATTCTAATTATCGGATTCCACCGACCTGCCAAAATTAGTGAATATCCTCGAAAATTGTTTATTTGCGGTGACTGAGGGAATCGAACCCCCTTCTACGGCGTGACAGGCTATTCAAACATTAATAATTGCTGTGTATTTTCATCCATCTGAAAACGTGTTTTTATTACGTTATCCTACCATTAGACGAAGCCACCAATTTGCGCGGAGTGAAGGAATCGAACCCCCGTTTACGGCTGGAAATGCTTAAAATTAATCTATTTAATTGCTGTACATTTTCATTCGTCTGAAAACAAGTTAATTTATTTAACGTTGTCCTAACCACTAGACGAACTCCGCGTTTGCGGTGCTGAGGGGACTCGAACCCCCGAATCTCCGCCGTGACAGGGCGGCATCCTAACCAACTGAACGACAGCACCGTTTATCGGGAAACAAAGACTAAATGTGTTACCATTACACCATACATAGGAACGTACAAACCTATGCAGCAGGATTCGAACCCGCATCTCTCTTTTTACCTGAAGAAAAATTGTCGAAAAATTGCTGTAAGTTTCCCTGTTTTTCGCACGTTTTATTTGTCACCACCCCAAGTCTCGAACTTGGAAACTTGTCTCCTCTACGGAGAGGCCTGCCACAAAACCTTTCGGTCCCCGCTTGTGGTGAGTTGAGCAGCTCGAAGCGTGTCAATGACGTCTCAGTCTTTTTTCGCTGCTTCTAATATTTTTTCTTAATTTACGCCATCAAACCCCTCACTGATACTCACATAGGTTTATTAGGATATTAACTATGCCCCTCTCAGTTACTCATAAGATGTTTTAACAATAACTACTTGCCTCGGAGTTCCTACTACCCTGTACCCTCACTATTGTCGCCACGCTCCTACACAGGACTGCGGAAGCGGGGAATTACGATATCCCGACCCACGGCTTAACAGGCCGTTGCTCTGCCTCTGAGCTACGCTTCCATAATAAAACCGTTATTACAATCCCACGGTAAACAGAACCAACTTACGATTTGGCAGACCTCGACTTATTGATGCTGCGAGACTCTGAAGATTCGTTTCTTAAACCCACGCGCAGGAATAAGACTGTCTTTTTCTTTTGACTCATTACAGAGAGTCATTCTGTAAAAAATAAAACTAAAACCCATTTATTCATCAAACCATTCAAATAAAGAAGTTTTAGTTGACACCCGCTAGTACGTCTACATTAACGCAGGTCGGTTAGTTTCTTCGAGCCAAAAACCACCAAAATGTGCTACCCCAATTCTGTCCCGTCAGAGGTCATTCGGGCCCTGTCTTAACACTCACAGAGGGCGAACGTCGTGCTTTTTTATACCGTCCACGCCAAACGGTGGTTTGGTACTCGGTACGGAATTCGAATCCGTGTTGCAGGAATGAAAATCCTGAGTCCTAGGCCTCTAGACGAACCGAGCGTTTTAAATAAATGTATTTGCTAAGGCTGTAACATTTTTCAGATACAATTTAATTGTGAAGGACATCTGCTTTATTTCGTACAGTTGTATGTTTGTCGTTACCTCACTTTCCTCACAAACCTTAACGGGCGATAACACCTGACCCTTTAATACATTATATATGTGACCCACAACCTCCTCTGTCCACATTATCTTCCCAAGGAGTAACCCTATTGTGTTTTAAACCCAAATTAACCTTATGGGAGTTGTCGTTGTTGCGGGAGGGGGATTCGAACCACCCGACCTTCAGGTTATGAGCCTGACGAGCTACCTCTGCTCTACCCCGCAATTTATGCAGTCGCTATTTATATCCCGATTTGACTGCAACTACGGCCATTTCAAAACAGAAAACGTTTTTTCGTTTATTTAATACCACAAATTAATAACTGATAAAAATTGCTGTGCGTTTTCTTATGTTGCAAATATACAAACAAGTTTTTCAAAAAACAAATGTTTTAACAAAAATAGTTAACATTTTTTCTGTTAATATATAAATTTTCCTTAATAGGATATTTTTCTCTTATATCTTTATAATATTTTGCAAGAACCTTACCTACTTTTTTAAGTATTCTAACCTCTACCGTTTTTGCTATTTTAAGCATTGTTTCAGTAGTCCTATTGAAATATTTCTTGCATTTGTCTTCTAATGCTTTATCAGGCTCTTTTAATTTATTTTTAATTTCTCTAATTCTATCAAGAAAGTAATATAAATCAGTACCTTTAATAAATTCCCAACTTATCTTAACCATAGGTTTTTCTTGAGACATTAATTGAGAATATAATCCATTAACAAAAGCATCTTGTTCTGAAGTATCGTAAAAATACATTAATATACCCAATTTTGAAGTGTCTTCATCACTACTATTTGCTAACTGTCTTGCTTTTTGATAATCAGCATTAGGTTTTAATATTTTTTGAGACCCTTTACTACCTTGAAAAAGATGTTCTAATTCGTGATGTAAAGCATCCTTTATCTTTGTTTCATAAATAACTGTTCCATTAATCATAGGAAATGATAAATGTATTACAGCGCCATCAGAAAAACCCATAGCACAATCAGCCTCTATAAAATCATATTCTTGGTCCTCAAAACATTTTTTGTTATTGAAATTATAAAAGGTATACGGTATCTCTAAATCAATACCAAATACATTATCTATCACGCGCCCAAAGCCTTCTATACCAATGCCATTAGGCAATATTTTTGTAGAAGCCTCTTTATATGCGGAATCAAGTATATTATCCCACAACCTCAAAGACTCAATATACACATCACTTGAAATAGATAATTCTTCGGTAATTAATTTATTTAAAATTTTTCTATAGGCCATATATAATAAAATATTTATTATAAATAAATAGGGTTGGAATATTTTTATTCACCAACTTCTCTCGGTAAAATCCAAGGCATCATATTCTAAATGCTTCCTATTGGTCGGGCTGGTGGGACTCGAACCCACACGCCTTTCGGCACCAGTTCCTCTTACCACTATAACTTTCGTTACCATAGTCACTAGTTATAAACAGAGGTACATATAATGTACTTAAAAATAACACATTCTGCTATGTTTGTGGCCTGGACTCTATCTTAACCATATTGAAATCTTGCAAGATATAAACAAATTTCATTTGCGTCTTCCGCTCTTCGTTCTTACTACTGTGCAGTAAATCCATACTGCGTCCCTGTTAATTCAGGTGTTCAATCCTTACTTTTTGTTTATAATTTCAACTTAGGTTCCTCCTGTATAGTCTCTACACACTGTCTATATCTCCACATCCATCCTTATTTCTCCATTAATCAATATTGGATGATTTGGGGATTTCATTTGTTTCATAGATAATAACATTGGCTCGGTATTACCTTCAGCACCCCTCCACTCCATAGAATTCAACCTATTGTCAATAATCTTACAATGCTTCACAACTACTTCAACGCTTCCCAGGAGTCTGTTAAGGCTTCACCGAATTAGGGAGGTTCTACATCCAAAGTTTCCTTTGGTGCACTCAAGTTTGTTTAAGACTGGCGTGTCTACCATTCCACCACAGCCCGAAATTGTCCTCCTATCGGGACTCGAACCCGAATTTCCACCTTGAGAGGGTGACTACCTAACCTATTAGTAGATAGGAAGATTAAAAAAGCATTCAAACGATTTCCGTAGTCACGTTTGTCGG
>JAEIGA010019831.1_pt1 | contig 10246 bp, 6 predicted proteins | sample 9270691 | NCBI WGS metagenome assembly JAEIGA01 (sample SAMN17057246, study PRJNA624740) | gut metagenome | biome: biome; isolation source: fecal sample | host: Bos grunniens | place: China: Xizang | collected 2019
AAGCGCCTCAACCATGCCCCCGAGATCCTCAACTTCGGCCGCAAGGTGCAGACCGAGGAGTCGGAACGCATATCTGTTGTGATGCCGCTATATAATAAGGAGGCGGAGGTGGAGCGCGCACTACGCTCGGTTATTGAGCAGAGCCTCGCACCAAGAGAGATTATCGTTGTGGATGACGGCTCTACAGATGGATCGCGCGCCATCGTTGAGCGCATAATCGCCGAGCACCCCGAGGCAGGCATACGCCTTATAACTCAGTCAAATAGCGGAGTTAGCGCAGCGCGTAATCGTGGTATTGCAGAGGCTAAAGGTGACTATATCGCCCTCCTCGATGCCGACGACGCATGGCTCACGGGATATATCGCCGAGGTGTGCCGACTTATGGAGTACTACCCCGAGGCAGATGCCTACTCTACAGCCTTCGACATCGTTAGTGGCACAAAGCGCGTCGCTGCAAACTGCCCCACCGCCGAGGGCTATATCAACATCGCCGAGGAGGCACTACAGCGCCGCTACCCCATCATACCCTCCACCGCCACGCTACGCCGCGAGGCTGTGCTTCGTGCGGGAGGCTTCCCCGAGGGCATGCGCATAGGTGAGGACCAGTGGTTGTGGGTAAAGATGGTGCAGCAGGGGGCGAAGTTCTGCTTCTCGCCCATGTCGCTTGTGCGCTACTCACGCACGGCAAGCAACCGCTCGGCATCTATCTACCGCGCCGAGCAGAGCGCACACTCTATCGAGGAGCTATACACCCCCGCGGGCGATAGCACCCTCAACGAGTATATCGCCCGCATAGCCATAGGCAAGGCTATCACGCAGAGCGTACGCGGAGGCACGGAGGATTCCCGCCACGCCGCCGAGGTGTTCGCCTATACCACACGCTCACGCCGCCAGCTCCGCCGCCTACGCATCCTCAATGCCCTACCCAAGGCACTGCGTCCCATGGCAGACGGCATCTACTCGCTCCTCGCCTGGGCGATATCACGCAAGGGATTATAACACAAAAGCCTCCCCGCAATCGCGAGGAGGCTTTATACTTAGTTACTAAATGGTTCGCCTACTTTTGTGTAGCATACCTCACGACCACCCTTTGTGTCACTCAAGTAGAGTTTATCGCCATCAAAACGATAATATTTCTTCATGTATGACACTGTAGAATATGGATACGTAATTGTAATCGTCTCATCATCGAATACATACTTAAACCACACACCACCTGGCCAGCCGCCCTCGGCTGGCCTACTCGTTGGAGTATCATACTTGTAATAATAAGTCATGCAATCACCAGGAGTTACAAACTGTATATGGTCATCATAATAGTACTTATCATCCTTACGCTGCGCTGACCAATCGCCAATAAAACGCATGTCGGCATCCTCTCGTCGTGTAAAAGTATAGTCATGACCATTGCCATCAATATCATAGATTACCAACGTGTTCTCCTCGAGCTTAATTTTTGACAAGGCATACTCTTTCTCATATGGGTACAAGATGTAAAGAGTATCATCCTTTACCTCATACGTAAATTGTCCCGAACGAGATTGTGAGCCTGCATGGTGTTCATTTCCAGAGCTATCCATCGTACAATAGCCAGTTCCATCCTTATAGAAGCGGAAAGTATACTCGAAACGCTCCATACCATCCCATACTTCTTTTTCATATTCCAACACCCATAGGCCTACAATACTGGGACATTCTTCAATCTGAACTGAAGATTCAGCATCGGACAAAAATTCATCGACTGTCGGTTCGACGCTCTTCTCACACGACATTGTCGCACCCGCAACTGCGAGCAACAACAACCATTTTCCAAACTTCTTCATAGCTAATAGGTTTAAATGATTAATTTTATATCTGTCCATAAAATGGGCAATTTACCTCAAACCAATTGATGTTTACATACCGATAGCTCAACGTAGGCAATGATGCAAAAAACAGCGTTATATACCACTACTTATACTCACAAACGATAATAAGGTTCTCAACCTCGGGAGCCTTATCTACATAGTTGTATACTATATCGCGGCGCCAAAATACGAATCTATCATCAGCATAAATAGCCTTAAGTGTCTCCTCCTTAGTGCCTGCTTCTGTACCCTCATGCTTTACATAGAGAGCATCATTCTCAACATCTCGAACTACGGCACACTCATAAGTAACATCATAGTACTCGCCATTGAAACCTGCGCCATGATAGATTATGCTATCGCCTTTGAGTTTGAAACTATCGATAAGATTACCGGCAACACCCAGCTCCCACTGGTCAGAATATTCAGAGTACTCGATAATCATGCCATCGTATATTGCCATTTCGCACTCCTCCATCTTTGCGAAGATTTTCTCACTATCAACATCCTGTGGCTCGGCCACGTATTTATCGATGCAGATAATGTTATCACGCGCCTCTTTGTGAATCTTTAGCACTGTGCGCCACATTGAACTCTTTGACAAGTTGCATCCGAGGAAAGAGCCATCCAATACAACAATATCGTTGTCGAAGTATACAACCTCAGCCACCTGCTTCTCACCCTCAGCAATTACATTACCATCGAAATAAGAGTTCGTAATCAACATATTTGTTGCAGCATCGTAGCTATAGTCGTAGTCATCATAGATGTAGGCATCCTCGATATGGCGGATATATGAATCGCGATGGACTCTGTTTATGGTAAAAGTATTCTCGCTAAAAACATAGTGAGAGCCATACAAACTGCGTTCCTCGTTGAGTTCCCAATATAACTCCCATGCTCCCTCCTCATTCATCAGGTATTGACGCTCCGGCATAAATGTTTTTCCCAACAATGCCTCCATGAGCTGGTCATCGTTGAACTCACCATTCTGCTCAACGATAAGTTCCTCTATACTAAGAAACTCCTTATCAACCTCATCTCCACGTGTAGCAGTACCCTCTTTTGCACTCTCACACGCCACCAAAGCCAAACATAAAATGGCTACAATTGAATAAAACCTTTTCATAGTATTTAAATATTTATAGGGTTATACAAAAAAATATATAATGTAGTATTACGACTAATTTATGGGATAGATTTCATATAACAATTCGATATCATATTTGAAATTTACATCCACACTATTATAGGCATTGGGGTCGTCATATCTAAATGCCTCGTCAGCTGCAAAAAAATTTATGTTATACCAACCGTCACACATACCATTCCAACCCCAATTATAATGCACCACTTCATATTGCTCAGTTATGGTATAAGCGTATTCATACTCTTGCTGATTACCGCCTAAAAATGGATTATAATATGGATTCTTCATATAATAATCTATTTCAGAATCAACATAGTGGTAACCATCAACCACCCAGATATGCCCCTCTTCAATATTTGCATCCTGTCCCAGGATGAGAACGGGGCGAGATGCGTTCAAATCTGCGAGCATTTCAGGCACATATGTTTCGAACTCAATAAATGTAGGGGCAAACTCTTTGACATGGTATCCCATTTGGGACAAAACAGACTTAACCTCATCAATAGTAACTGTTATATCTAATCCATTCATGGTAAATGAATAGTTGATATTAGCTCTCGTTCCAATCTCCCTAATAAATTTAGCCATGCTCATATAGTCACAACCACAATCGCACGTATAATTCCACGCAAAAATTCCCGAATGTTCACCCTCTCCGATGGTATGTCTTACGATATCATCCCAATTGAGTGTTAACATCGTGTGAGGAGTCATATATGTCAACTCCACAGTTGTAGGATATCTATGAAAAGCCATAAGCTGTGCCATAGAGATAGGACCACAACCTGCCCGGTCAACATGTGTTTCAATTGCATACACACCACCCTGACCCCATTTTGTTGTCAAAAGTGGACCAACTCTTGTAACTTCATGACGAATGGTATCTGCTATAATCGTAGTAGAAGGCGTAATAGGTTCATCTGGAAATACTGGTGTTATAGGAGTCATTAAGCGCTCTGCCACTCCAGACATATAAGAATCAAAAGCCGCAACTTCGGTTGGTTCTCCATAGGTATAACTACCCTTCTCGGTCACAGCAATAATTGGATCATTTGCCCTGTCTGCAGCAACAATTGTAAAGCCGAGGTTATCCTCGTTATTAAACACATACATTATGGGCTCCTCTGATGTCTCACTACCTCGTGTCACAGGGCGCATAACAACCTGACCCTCGTCACGCTTAATTACTCGCTTCTTTGCTGAGCGAGTATCCTCACCATCCAAAAGCTTCAACGCATCCTCCGCAATCGCGAACGCCTCATCATAGGTGCGTGTTTTGATATTTCCAACCGACACATCACACTCCTCTTCACTCGGTCTACCGTGGTAGACAACCTCTTGTTGGCATGACGTAATAACTACCGCTACTACAGCCATAAAATAATAAAACTTTCTCATGGCATCCAGATTTTAAGTTATACAATAAATAATCAAACAAAAAACAGTCAATACTGTCTCTATTTTTTATAATCGCCATCAAAGAAGTCGATTCTTCTGATTTCCGACACTCCTCCATCCTCTTTTTTCATACTATACCTCTCTCGTCGGATTATAAACCCTCGCACATGTTGCAGAACGTATATCTCGTGAACACAACTAACGGGCGTGCTATCAATCGTTGTATCTTTATCCATACTCTATATTATGAATTCTCCGTAATAGGCACCTGCACCTGTATATATATTAATCTGATAGTAACCCTCATCGCCAGACAACACAATCGTAGCAACACCCATACCACTCACACTATCACACCAACACTCTCCTGTTGTGGTATTTGTAACCATAATATCTGCATTACCAAGATCTGCGTTAAACACCACGGTCAAGACGCTATCATAATAACCAGCCTCAATATCACTGGAACGATATATATTTAGAGGCTTTGGATTAAACGAATCATCTGGATTAATAGGAACGGGGATTCCCGAGGTAGGTGGAGGCGGAGGTGTTGTTGGGTTATCAGCAAGCGCAACAAAACCAACAGTCAAAGCCAAAATTAATAGTGAAAACTTTCTCATAATAAATTTAGTAAGTTGTTTTCACAAAATTAGGTGTTAATTTGCTAAATACTACAAATTCAACACCTAAAAATCTTCATTTCACCAACATCTAAACCATTGATTATCAACTGGTTGAAGATTGACAAACTGCCTAAATCTTCAACTCATTGATAATCAACGTGTTACAGATGGATTTTTTAACGCCAATTGAAGATCCTTCTAACTTCCTGATTATTAGCGCTTTTTATTGTATAATGGTTCAGTGAGCATTATCACATCTGGTGCTTGGCTACTCTTTATCTGCTCTCGAATACTATATTTGAATTTGGGCAACGATTCCGAAGTGCATCCCACTAAAAGCGATATTGCTCGGTTTGAAAAACCTGCATATGTGTATAGAGCAATGCGCATATCGCGCTCATTAAGTTCGGGACACTGCTCGCGCAACTTCTGCATTATACCATTACGCGAGACATTTACGGCTGACTCCAACTCCTCAATTCTACGCTCGTCATTCTTAAGCTTCTCGATATTTTTTGCAACCTGCGATGCAACTTTCGAAGCAAGGTGCGACGAGCCACCCTGCTCATAGTATATTTCACAAAGCTCATTAATCTCATTAAGGCTCTGGCGATACAGCACATCGATAGCTGTGTCAAGGTCACTATTTGCACTCGCACTCTTACGCATCAGCTCAAAATCCGATATTGTCTCTAAATAGTGACTAATCTCTCGTTTATGTCTTTTCTGTCTATATACTATGATATATATAAGTATCAACAACACTATAACACCAATTAGCGCAGACAAACAATACAAAAACCTCGTCTTCACCTGCAACTTCTCTGCATTATCAATCTTATTGGAGAGTAAATCTACCTGACTTTGCAAGAGTGAATTGTTTATAATATTAAACACATTTTCATCCTGTACTGCAATCATCGATAAATACATCTCATGCGCTTCTGCTATATTGCCCTTATAGATGTGTACCAAGTACTCTGCATGATTTAACCGCATAGGATTGTTTACGGGTGTCTCCTTAGCAAGGGACAAAAAATCATCAGCACTCTGAAAGTTTCCTCTATACGCTTCAAGAACTGCATATGTAAAGTAGTAATCACACAGATAATAACCATTACTATTTGATGGGTCAGTACGACTTAACACCGATGAACATGATGCGAAATCACCTAATGCTATATAATTATGACATAGATATATCTGTGATGCGAACTGTAACAAATAGTCCTCTGAATTTATGGCCAAACACTCAAGCTCTAATAGAGTCTGTATAGACTCATCATAATTTCTCAAACTATTCTGGATAACAGCAATGCTTAACAGCGCATAATTATAATGTCTATCTAATCCTGCTTTGTCAAACATCTCCTTTTCACGATTAAACTCTTCCAATGATAGCCTATAAAGAGACTCACTATTGTAGATTTCACCCTTAACACGATGTACAAGGGCTGCAAGGCGTGGGTTGTCAACATGTACCAAAGACTCCTCAGCCTCCTGTAGTGAGTACATAGCCCTTGCATTTTCACCCTCAGACACCATAACAAGGGCATACTGATAGAGCGCACGAGAGCGCTTGTCATGGTCATCACTACGCAAGTAGTAGTCAAACAATGGCTGTGCAATAGTGTCGCGATTGGGCGTAATACGATTATAATAACACGCCTCTGCCATAACAAGAGTGTAATGAGCCATATCCTCCTCTCCACGGATGGTCTCAACGTCAATGGAGCGCATAAGTTTTAGGGCAGAGTCGGGATGATCAATCATCACGTTCTCAGCTTCCTCCACAATCTGTAATGTAAGCTTGTCTGTAGTACACCCCACAAACAACAGCGCAGCAAAAAATATCACACCAAACCTTCTCATACACAGCATATTTAGACACAACAAATTTACGATAAATTTTCAAGATAATCAACACTTTGCATAACATTTTTGCACTCATCTCTCATCATTTCCACGTCGAAATACTTCTCACAATGACGTGGTTAATAAACACAAAAGCCTCCCCGCAATCGCGAGGAGGCTTTTACGTACCACCCTAATAGTCTAAGACAGGACGAACAGAAAGTCCATAGCAACGATAATTTATATGCCAGCTGCACTTATATACCGGTCCACAACGGAAACTATTCGAGTACATTGAACATCTAGAATCCCAGAACTTTGGTGTAGAGCTCCAATAGCAACAATAGAGACCTTCATCGGCAAGCTCGTCGTCACGAAATGGATCTTCTATGCGATATCCTGCCGCAGGGAAGAAGATTGAATTTCCGTTAGGTCCGGTAACCCTATAACCCGACACACCATTCAGTTCTTCTTTTCTACAAGTACAATTATCTATCAGTTCCGTAAACTCCGCCATAGTAGGCATGCGCCATCCGCCACCCCAATTAGCTCGCGCGGCATCATAGGTTGCATTGCCTGAGATATCTTCAAACACCTCTGTAGGACCATAGTTGAGTATATCCTTATAATACATTGTTTTGCAGTTGTTTTCGGTATAGCTATCTTTTGGAGATGTCTCGCCCCATGCAAAATAGTCACCATACTCCTCGGGACTATTAGCGCCGACATTGCATGTTGCCCACTTAACACTTAGACCCAAATCGACAACATAGTCATCCTCCGACTCGGCATCTGTAGTGTTCACCGAGATAGTCTCCTCGTCGATAATTGCGCCGTTGCCATCACAGATATAGACTCTGAGAGTTCTGGGATAGCGGTTATGGAAGCGTGGATATGGCGTCCAGCTAACACGTGCCATGCCCACGTGGTTAGATATCGCAAAGCGCTGAGAGAGATTGCCGCCGTCGGCCTCAAATATCACATACACCCCCTTACACGCCGAGTAGTTGCCCGTAATGGCGTTATACGACTCCACATTGACCTCTACATCAATGCTCTGGGTGGCATTCTCAAGAGTAATACTACTGCTTGTAGGTGTCTCGATTGTCAGGCGCTGGGGCGAAGCGGCGAGGAGTGTATCATCAATAAGATTGAACACACTCGTCTCAAACAAATCCGTATCCCAGAAGCCGAAGTCGAGCCTTAGACCTACGCGCATATCCAAGCCTGTATATAGGTTCGATGACCAACCGACATAGTTATCGCCATCAGTAGATGCCCTAAAGCCTGCATTCACCTCATCCTTAAGGTAGGGTCGTGGTTCGAACCATGGGCCCAACATACCATATATGCCCACCTCGATTTGTGGGTAGAACGACACCTTGGCATGCGCCTCGGCCTCCGCCTGGATTGTGGGGTGGTGGATAGTCATATCCGACGATGCCTCCTTGATATATGACACACCATCCTCCTTGCTCCACACCATGCCCGCCTCGAATGCTAGGTCGAGGTCTATGCCTCCCGAAGCATCGATGCTACCCGACGCACCTAACTCCACGCTTCGTCCGAGGTGCGTATGGAGCAGGATATGCACAGGCACACCCGCTACGACGTAGGTATATACCTGCGTAGGGATGACGTTATGCTTGATAATATCGTCATCGCTATACGATGCACTAGAGTCATAACGGTAACGCATGAGCATATCTGCGCCAAACGAGCCCCTGAGTATACAAGAGAAGTATTCCAAGTCGCTCACCTTGCTAAAGAGACTACTGCCGTGGTCCTCGCCGAACCTAAACTCGAACATGCAACCTAGCGACGCATCAAAGGCGCATTTATCCCACCATAGGCGACCCGCCGAGCCCTCGTATATGGTCATGCCGTTGAAATCTTTATGATAATTCCACTCAAGATCCGATATGATATCGTCCTCCGAGAACTCCGTGTAGCTGCGATACTCCTCTCTTCGCATGCCGCAAGGAGTATCATCCACCTCTACTTCATCGTAGCAATAACCATAATCTCCATCGTCATAGTCACAATAATAATCATAATCACCATCGCCGTAACCGTAATCCTCATCATCATACTCGTAGGCATCGCCGCATTCAACCACTTCCGAGTAGTACTGACGTGATGCCATCTTTCCGGGTGTTGGTGCTGAGCCCTCTGTGTCGTAGTCGAACTTTCGCATTATGCGGTTCTCGGCCACAAGACTCTGATTTATAGCGCTCGACGTTGCGTTATATGCCACATATTGCGAGGGCAACGAACCCTCGAGCACGACATATCGACCATCCTCGTCGAGGTAGCCCATGGCTATAGGCGTAATAACGGGTGTGCCGTCGGCATTGAGATCTAAGACATCTTCACACGATGCTAACGTGAAACTCGTATTACTGAAGATGTTACACATGTTTCCCATCGATGTAGTGTAGGTGCGGGTGTTGCCATTTGTCTTCACACTCTCCACTACGCGAATATCGAACATATGCTCATCGGAGAGGATTATGGTGTTACCCCTCTCCACATCTGGCATGTCGCCATATAGGTATTTCACCTTGAGCTCGCCGTTATTGGGATTGTACTCCACATCTGTCGCATCGCTCTCTATGCCCACATCGACATATGATGTCTCTATGCGAGGCTCCTGTTTTATCTTTATCGTCTTCTTTGCCCCCTCGCTTGTCACTACGATCTTCGCCGTGCGCGCCTTAGCTTCAAGGTTGTCTGCGACTGTTATCACCACCCTGTCGCCACTCACGCCCTCCTTGGGCGATACGCTGCACCAATTGTTCCCGCCCGCTATCGTCCACTCAGCGCTGCTCTCAATCGTTAGCGAACACACCGAGTTGGTGCCCAGGAACTGCACCTGCGACTTCGGAAGCACCTTGACATACCCTTTAGATTCTGAACCAGAGGAGTTACATGCAATAAGTAGCGAAATAATTGAGACCATGACAAGCAGTCTCGATGCAATACGGCGTAACATAGTATGATGTTTAAGGAGTTTGTAGACCGTTACCGCATGGCGCGGTAATATTATCCCAAAGTTAGATATTATTTCCGAATTCTCAAAATCGCTGTGCCATAAATCGTTGCAGATATATATAGAAAACACCGAATGGGTAGGACTTGATGTACATCCCATTCGGGGTATTGATTGAGAGGCCGAGAATGACCCCTTCTGTCAAGAAATTTCTTGACAGAAGGGTTGCAGATGTGGTCTTGACATGAGAAAGCCCCGGATGGATAGTACTTATCGTACATTCCATTCAGAGTATTGATTGAGAGGTCGAGAATGACCCCTTATCACAAGAAATTTCTTGACAGAAGGGTTGCAGATGTGGTCTTGACATGAGAAAGCC
>JAEIGA010019832.1_pt1 | contig 10246 bp, 10 predicted proteins | sample 9270691 | NCBI WGS metagenome assembly JAEIGA01 (sample SAMN17057246, study PRJNA624740) | gut metagenome | biome: biome; isolation source: fecal sample | host: Bos grunniens | place: China: Xizang | collected 2019
ACGTTCTCCTCGTATGGAAGGTGTGAACCGTCGATCATAACTGAAGAGAATCCCATATCGATACAGCTCTTGCAAGTCTCGAATGAGTCACCGTGATCGAGGTGAAGAACGATCTGCGGGTTCTCCCAGCCGAGCTCCTTAGCGTACTCTACAGCACCCTCTGCCATGTAGCGGAGAAGAGTCTGGTTAGCGTACTGACGAGCACCCTTTGATACCTGAAGGATAACTGGAGACTTAGTCTCAGCTGCTGCTGAAATGATAGCCTGAAGCTGCTCCATGTTGTTGAAATTGAATGCAGGGATGGCGTAGCCACCTTCGATTGCCTTAGCGAACATTTCCTTGGTGTTCACGAGGCCGAGTTCCTTGTAAGAAATCATAATCTTATGTTTTATTTAAAAATCGTTTCGATATCACAATATCTTTGCAAAAATAGTTATTTTTGCCGAAAATTAAAAAATAATATCCATCAATAGAAATTTCTTCCACCATGAGCAATAAAGTCATCATTTTCTCTGCACCGTCAGGAGCCGGCAAAAGCACAGTAGTCAACCATCTTTTAGGTATTCATCCTGAGCTTGAGTTCTCCATTTCAGCTACTTCCAGAGCTCCAAGAGGACAGGAACAGCATGGTGTGGAGTACTATTTCTTCAGCGCTGACGAATTCAGGAAGATGATTTCCGAGGACAAGTTCGTGGAGTACGAAGAAGTATATGCAGGTTCTTTCTACGGCACCCTGCGTTCAGAGGTAGAGCGCATATGGGCAAAAGGCAACACAATAATCTTCGACATCGATGTCCAGGGAGGAGTGAATCTCAAGAGAATCTTCGGCGACCAGGCACTTTCCATCTTCATTCAGGCTCCGTCGGTAGAGGTACTTCGCGAAAGGCTCATAGGCAGGGGCACGGACACGATGGAAGCGATTGAGAAACGAGTGGCCAAAGCAGCATCAGAAATGGAATTCGCTGCAGGAAAGTTCGACTATACTCTCATCAACGACAATCTCCAGACAGCACTTGCTGAAGCTGAAGAGGTTGTAGGCAAATTCCTCAGCAAATAAGAACCTGATATGAAGATTGCGGTCTATAGCGGATCATTCAATCCCCTGCACATAGGGCATCTGGCCATAATGAAGCATATGACAGAGGAGGCCGGATTCCATTACGTGTATCTGGTAGTATCTCCCAAGAATCCGCTCAAGGACAGCATAAGCAGCGCGACAGGCCATGAGCGCTATGAGGCTGCAATCGAAGCAGTCAAAAGACATGAAGGACTCCGCGTATGGGTTGATGACATAGAACTGTCCATGCCGGAGCCGCATTACACCATCCGCACGCTTGACGCGCTGAAGGCCCGTGAGCCGGAAAACTCCTTCACCCTCGTCATAGGAGCCGACAATCTTGCCGATATCAGACGCTGGAGGGATTATGACCGCATCCTGGGCGAATACGGCGTCGCTGTCTTTCCACGTACCGGTCATGACCTGGAGGAGATAAAGGCCGACCTTATAACGGAGAACCCTTCATTCAAGATAGAACTCCTTGAAGCAGAAATGGTTGACATATCGTCAACCATTATCCGCGATGCCATAGCAGAAGGCAGTGACGCCTCGCGATGGCTTATGTAGATCAGTCCGACCTATTTCATCAGATTTCCGAGTATGCTTCGGGTGAGCTGACGGGTCGCGGTTCGCGCTGCGGAACCTATTGCCTTGCCTGCTATGTCCTTTGTAGTGGTCTTGGACTTCTTTCCCGTAACCTTCTTTGAAACTTCGTTGCCGATAGAGCTTGTGACACTTGTCACAGCTGCACCTACGACTGCGCCCAATATGCCCTTCAGGAGTCCGCCTCCGTTCTTTCCGCTCTTTCTTTCCTTGGCTTCTTCCTTCGCTGCCATTTCCTCAGCCTCAGCTGCAGCCGCGGCCTCCTGTTCTGGCTTCAGAGCTGCCTCGGCTTCCTCCATGAGGACCTCAAACGCGCTTTCACGATCGATGATCTTGTCGTACTTGCCGTACAGACGCGACTGATTGATGATCTGACCACGCTGTCCTTCGGTAACGGCTCCGATCTGGCTGAGAGGGAAAAGTATCTTAGCACGCTCTACTACAGACGGCGCTCCCTTCTCGTCGAGGAAAGACACAAGCGCCTCACCTGTACCTAGTTCCATGATTGCATCCGCTGTCTTGAAAGCCGGATTCTCACGGAAGGTCTCGGCAGCTGTCTTTACTGCCTTCTGGTCCTTAGGGGTAAATGCCCTGAGGGCATGCTGGACCCTGTTGCCGAGTTGTCCGAGGATATCCTCAGGAATATCTGTAGGACTCTGTGTAATGAAATACACACCGACTCCCTTGCTTCGGATAAGGCGGACGACCTGCTCGATCTTGTCGACAAGCGCCTTGGATGTCTCATCAAAGAGCATATGGGCCTCATCGAAGAAGAATACGAGCTTCGGCAGTTCCATATCTCCGACCTCAGGAAGCTGCGCATAGAGCTCCGACAGAAGCCACAGAAGGAAGGTAGAATACAGTTTAGGGTTGAGCATGAGCTTGTCTGCAGCCAGCACATTCATCACACCCTTGCCCTGCTCACACTGGAGAAGGTCATAGATATCGAACGAAGGCTCTGCAAAGAACTTCTCTGCACCCTGATTTTCCAATGTAAGAAGAGCACGCTGGATTGCCCCTACGCTCTGAGCAGTGATATTTCCGTAAGTAGATGTATACTGCTTCGCATTCTTTGCCACATAGTCGAGCATGGAACGGAGGTCCTTCATGTCGATAAGAAGAAGACCCCTGTCGTCAGCTATCCTGAATACGATATTGAGAATGCCTGTCTGGGTCTCGTTGAGTGCGAGAAGCCTGGCAAGAAGCTGAGGGCCCATATTGGAGATAGTGGTCCTCATCGGATGTCCCTGCTCGCCGAATACATCGAAGAAACGGACAGGGCAGCTGCCGAACTCAGGAGAGGTGATGCCGAACTCAGCGCATCTCTTCTCGATGAAACCACTCATCGAGCCGGTCTGGCTGATTCCGGAAAGGTCACCTTTCATATCAGCCATGAAGCATGGTACACCAGCCTGGCTGAAGGTCTCGGCAAGCACCTGCAATGTCACGGTCTTACCTGTTCCGGTAGCTCCGGCGATAAGTCCATGGCGGTTTGCCATCTTTCCGCAGATAGTAATAGGGCCTTCAGGTCCATGGGCTACATACAAGCCTTTCTCTTTGTCGTACATAACAGATCGTTTTATTTCTTTACAAGTTCCTTTGCCTTTTCAAGTGCAGGAACGATATGAGGGAATATATGTTCAGCTCCGATTTCAAGGTCCACTCCGAACTTCACAAGCGATTTGTGGACATTCTCGGTAACTCCTGAAAGAATAACCGTAACTCCCCTCTTATGCGTTCTTTCGCACAGGTTGCGCAGGTTATTGATTCCTGTCGAATCGATGAACGGCACCTTACGCATTCTTATGATACGTACCTTGGTAACATTACCCTTGATACTTGAAAGTTCCTCGATGCGGCTGGCGAGTCCGAAGAAGAACGGACCGTTGATTTCATAAACATCCACACCTTCAGGGATGTCAAGATACTCAGTATCCTCAGGAGAAACGACCTCATCATTTTCAGTTGCCGCAACATGATGTCCCTCAAGAACATCGATAGTAGAAGTCTGCATGACGCGTCTTACAAAGAGCACGATTGCCAGAAGAACTCCCACCTCAATCGCAACGGTAAGGTCAACGATCACAGTAAGGAAGAATGTGATCAGAAGCACTGACACATCTGATTTGTCGCCTCTGAGCAGATATTTGAATGACCTCCACTCACTCATATTATATGCAACCTGCACAAGAATGGCAGCAAGACATGAGAGAGGGATATAAATCGCATACGGCATGAGGAAGAGATAGATGAGCAGAAGCACTACTGCATGAATGATACCTGTCACCGGAGACTTACCGCCGTTCTTGATGCTTGCCATTGTTCTTGCGAGGGCACCAGTAGCTGGTATTCCGCCGAAAAGAGGGGTGACGATGTTAGCGATACCCTGACCGATGAGCTCGGTATTCGAATTGTGATGTTTTCCGGTAGCACCGTCTGCAACCATAGCAGCAAGGAGAGACTCTATCGCGCAAAGAATTGCGATGGTGAACGCAGGAGAGACAAGTCCTTTTACAGTATCATAATCAAACTGAGGAGCAACCGGCTTCGGCATAGGAAGGCCGTTTGCAAGCTCAGGGAACTTCGAACCGATAGTAGCGAACTCAAGACCTGCAAACTTGCTCAGAAGAACAGAAGCAAGCGTACCCACGATAAGCGCGATCAGCGATCCAGGAACCTTCTTGGTCACCTTGCTCCAGCTGAAACATATCAAAAGGCAGATCATGCTCATCGCGAACTCAAGCCAGTTGATGCTGCCTAAGTTCTGGAAATAACATATCCACTGAGGTATGAATCCTGCCGGTACCTCAAGATCCAGAGGCATACCGAAGAAATCCTTCATCTGCGTCGAGAAGATAGTAAGCGCAATACCGCTGGTGAATCCGACAACGATAGGATATGGTATGAACTTGAAGATCGCACCCATCTTGCACAATCCCATGACAACGAGAAATACTCCTGCCATTATGGTGGCAATGATCAGTCCCTGCATTCCGTACTGGCTGACAATTCCGGCAACGATTACGATGAATGCTCCGGTAGGGCCTCCGATCAGGTAATTCGATCCTCCGAAGAAGGAAATAAGGAATCCAGCTACAATTGCGGTTATAAGACCCTGCTGTGGGGTCACTCCGCTGGCGATACCGAAGGCAATGGCCAACGGGAGCGCGATGATACCGACTATGATGCCGGCAATAAGATCCGATATAAATTTTTCCCGGTTATATCGTCCGGGCCTGAACAAGCCGAAAAACTTAGGCTTGAACACGTCGTTAAGTCCCAGGTTCATTTTCTACACTTTATTACTTCTAACTGTTTTCAAAGAAAGAGAAATGTACATTACCGTACTTCTTCTCCTTCAGGAATTTAGGATGATTTTCAAAATTATATTCTTCCGGATGCTCGAGAATGAAATAAGCTCCTGGATGAAGTATATCCTTTGCAAAGACCTTATCCGGAATGGTCGCGAGGTCTTCCAGTGCATATGGAGGGTCTGCGAATATGATATCGAACTTCTCCCTGCATATCTCCAGAAATTCAAAGACATTATGCCTTACTACCGTCAGGTTCTTCATACCGAATTTAGCGGCTTGCGACTTTATGAAGTTGGCATGAAGAGGGAGCATTTCGACACAATATACCATAGAAGCGCCTCTTGATGCGAATTCATATGATATCGCTCCCGTACCACCAAAAAGATCAAGGACCTGCAGGCCCTCCATCTCGTATTCGTTATTCAGCACATTGAAGAGTCCTTCTTTCGCAAAATCTGTTGTAGGACGAGCCTTATAGCCTTGCGGCGGAAGGATGGTCTTGCCCTTAAGCCTGCCTCCTATTATTCTCATACCTATTATTATAATTGTTCCACACTCTTGAAATATCTGTAAAGAGACATCTCATCTTCCTCGGAAAGAGGAGTTCTGAAGCATATTGTCGAGACTTCGGGATTGAGCTGGAGCTTCTTCATGGCCAGGAATATGAAATACTGGGCTGTGGTGAAATCCTGAGCCTGAAAAGTATTGCAGAGCAGAAGACTCTTTCCCTGCGCTATGACAAGATATAGCACTCCGTCCATATACGAGGCCATTATCTTATTGTATTCCGTCAGCTCGGGAAGACTCCGCAGCATATAGAAGACTTCAGGCAGGAGAACCGCCTTGGAACCGTCCGTTCTCCTTACTGTTTCGCATATAACTCTCGAAAGGGTTTCTCCGATGGCGTTGGAATAGATAAGGACTGAAGCCTGCCCAGGAACCTCCACATACTCCACAAGATCTTCATCGCTTATATCCACGACATCATCAAGCATGGCACGTGCGTTTTCCGGGGTAAAGAACTGTACAGGAACCAGCGCCACTTTCGGAGTGAAGACCGAGATATCCACCTGCTCATACCTGCGCTGGAATTCTGCTGTGGTAAATATCCTTTCCGATGACATCCACCCGGAGAAAGTCTCGGAACCTCCTTCGGACATCACCCTAAAAGAATATCCACTCAAGCCGACTTGAATGGATATCCTGTTATTCTGATTATGTTGCAACATAGTCATCCTGTATAGATGCAGCTACTGCATCGAAGGGACTACTCCCAGTTACCTGCGTTGTTGTTAGGAGCAGAAATGCTACCAACCTGCAGACCCTTGTACTTGCCCTGATCCTCACGCTCAGCATCAAGGTTGACGCGAAGCTGGTTATTAAGACCTCTGAGGAGGGACTTGAAAGGCATAGAAGCCTCGAAGAGAGGAACCTTAACGCCTGATACTGTCTTCACAGTAGACTCCATGATAAGCGAGTCACCGCAGAATGGGATGAATGCAAGCGAGTCAACACAGAAATCGTCACGATGAGTGAAGAGGGTATCCTTTACAGCAACCTCGTTCTCAATCTTGAACACGAGCTTCTGTCCCTGCTGATAAAGCTCGAGCATCTGCTCAGGCTTGATCTTCGGATTACGCTTCTTGAGCGCCTGAGTGTTAGCAACTGCAACAGAGTCATCCTGCGAACCGACCTGCATTACAACCTTCATTTTTCCCTCATTGTAGAACATCTTGAGAGAATCAACGGTTGAAGCATATCTTCCGTTAACGTTCTTGAAAGCAACCTGAAGGTCACGCACATCCTTGAGACGCTGGATTGCGATGCTCTCACGATAGCTACGATACTTGTTGAACTCTACTGGTTCCATTACGCTCTTCACGATAGCGTAAGTCATTCCAGCGATGATCACCGGAAGGACGAGATAGGTCAAGACCTTTTTAAGAATTGAATTCATTATAGTAGTGTTTTATTTTCCAAAATGCCGGACAAAGTTAGCAATTTGATTTATGAAATGCAATATAATTTGTAATTTTGCCATCGAAAAAAGAGACATCAAATGCAAGAAATCGATCTTCAGATGACAAACAGGCTGAATATCATGCTTTCTGAGGCCAAAAGCATAGTGATTACCACGCACATGAAACCGGATGGAGATGCGTTGGGAAGCAGCTTGGCCATGCATCATTTCCTACGTATGAACGGGAAAAGCAGCAGGGTCATCCTGCCTCAGAGACAGCCTTCGAACCTTGACTTCCTGATCAGCGAAGAAAGCAGGAACCACATCAGCATACACGAATACTGCAAAGAGGAAGCTGAGGAAGCGGTCAGCTCGGCAGACCTGATCATATGCTTGGACTTCAACGCATTCCACAGAACAGACGGTATGGAATCCGTTCTCGCCGGAAGCAAGGCGGCAAAGGTCCTGATAGACCATCACCTCAACCCTGACAGAGAAAGCTTCGACTTGATATTTTCCGAAACCCAGGTATCATCAGCATCCGAACTTCTGTTCCACATCCTGATGGCAATGCCGCAAATAGATAACGATGCATCAAAACTGCCGGCAGAGGCAGCGGTCGCCCTTATGACAGGCATGACGACAGACACGAACAATTTCGCGAACTCGGTATTCCCATCGACCCTCCGCATGGCATCGGCGCTTCTGGAAGCAGGAACGGACAGGGACATGATAATTTCAATGCTCTACAACCGTTTTTCCGAAAGCAGGCTGCGCCTTATGGGACACATGATGAAAGACCTGATGACCATCACCTCCGACGACGTGGCATACATCGTGCTCGACAGAGCGACGCAACTGCAATACCAGGTTGCCGAGGGTGACACCGAAGGCTTCGTGAACATGCCTCTGTCCATCGAATCCGTCAGGATGAGCATACTCGTCAAGGAAGATGAAGACAGGATGAGGGTTTCCATCCGTTCGAAGAAAGGAACGTCGGCCAACAGATGCGCAAGGCTGCATTTCAACGGAGGCGGACACGAAAATGCTGCCGGAGGAAAGCTTCTGATCCCCAACGACATAGCCAGCATCTCCGATATAGCCGGATACATTGAAAGACATACACATACATTCATGACAGAAGAAAATGAGAAGTAGATTTATACTCATCGCCCTGACCTTGATGACGCTTGTTTCATCGTCATGCATCAAGGAGAAGCTAGAGGTGACATACAACAAGCAGGAGACACAGATCAACACATACATAGAGAACGCCCTCAAGAAGGACGCGGGCTACACAACCGTCAACAAGGGAGGCTCCAACCGGCTAACCCTCGTACATGGAGAAGGCGAAGAACTGGCCGCTGACGGAAACGTAACATTCTATTACGCCGGATACATCTTCAACGGCAACGTAAGCAAGTCGGGAATGTTCGCCACCAACAGGGAGGAAAGCGCGATCGACGCAGGCTGGGAGCTCAGCGATGCCGAATACGAGGTTCTCACAGTCAATCTGAAGGAAAGCGACCTTCTGCCGGGACTCAAGCAGGGACTGGCAGGCGTAAAGGGCGGCGAGGAATGCGAGATCATATTTTCCGGCAAATACGGCTTCGGCCGAAAGCCCTTTGGCATAATTCCTGCTAACTCGGCACTTCTTTATAAAATTTGGGTAATAAGCGTCTCAAATGACTAAGCTATCCAATATTTTATTATCTTTGTCGGTTCATATTACAGATTAAAGGAATGAGAAAACTTATCATATCGGCTGCATGCATTGCAATAGCCTTAATGACAATCGGTTGCGCAAAGCAGCCTAAAGTAGGACCCAACGATGCCAACAAGCGTTACTTCGAAGCATGGCTGGCTATCAACGGCATTACCGCAGAGCCAAGCGGACGAGGAATATATATTCTCGAGGATGAAGAAGGAAGCGGAAGAGAGGTCATAAAAGACGGTTTTGCCTTCCTTGAGTACACAACATCGACATTGGACGGAACAATTACCTCATATACCTGTGAGGACGTAGCCAAGAAGCTTGGCGAATACTCGGAATCAGCTTATTACGGTCCTGACTTCATCAACACATATGACGGCAACATCTATGCAGGAGTTGCGGATATGCTTCTCGACATGAAGGTAGGAGGCCGCAGAAAGGCCATCATTCCAAGCTGGCTCATGTCATATAAGGACTACAAGACCGAGAGCGAGTACCTTGCTGCATCCAACAGCATGGAGACACTCATCTATGACGTCAAGGTAAAGGGTTTCACCACTGACATAAACAAGTGGGAGGGAGACTCCATCTGCCGTTTCTTCGCCAACGACAAGGTAATGATCGACGGTGTTCCTGCACCGGAGATATTCAAGAGTGAAAAAGGCTGGACATACACCTTGGAGGACACAGTAAAGACAGGATTCTGGTACAAGCAGCTCAAGGAGCCTGTGGATACTGCAAAGTTCCCTACAGACACAGTCATCTTCATCAACTACACAGGTATGACCCTTGACGGAAAGGTATTCGACACAACCTATGAGGATGTAGCAAAGGATTTCAACATCTACTCTCCTTCAAGGACTTACGAGCCTGTTCAGATCAACTGGCCAACTGTGGACGAAGAGTACACTGAAATCACGATGGGTTCGGACGAGAGTTCCATCATTTCAGGTTTCGCAATGACACTCTGGGAAATGCGTGCTATGGAAAGCGGAATCGGAATATTCTACTCCTCATTCGGCTACGGTGCGACCGGCAGCGGTGAGTCCATCTCTGGATATGCACCTCTTATCTTCAAGATCGAAATTGTAGAAAAGCCGGAGGAATAGAATGGCAGCAAACTCTTCTATCCCCACAGAGTTAGGTACAGAAAAGATAGGCAAGCTGCTCAAGCAGTATGCTCTGCCTGCAATCATAGCGCAGACAGCGTCTTCGCTTTACAACATGGTGGACAGCATCTTCATCGGTCAAGGTGTGGGTCCACTTGCTATTTCAGGCCTTGCCGTCACCTTCCCTCTGATGAACCTGTCCACCGCATTCGGCACATTGGTCGGAGCGGGCGCAGCCACCATGCTCTCCATCCTTCTCGGACAGAAGAACTACAAGGCGGCCAACAAGGTGTTGGGAAGCGTTGTTGTCCTGAACATCATCATAGGCCTGATATTCATGGCAATATCGCTGATCTTCATAGACCCTATACTATATTTCTTCGGCGCGAGCGAAAACACTCTTCCTTTCGCCAAGGAGTACATGAAGATCATACTTTACGGCAATATCGTCACCCATCTGTACTTCGGTCTGAATGCTGCCATGCGTTC
>JAEIGA010019833.1_pt1 | contig 10246 bp, 11 predicted proteins | sample 9270691 | NCBI WGS metagenome assembly JAEIGA01 (sample SAMN17057246, study PRJNA624740) | gut metagenome | biome: biome; isolation source: fecal sample | host: Bos grunniens | place: China: Xizang | collected 2019
ATGCTGTCTCCTTCATCTTGGCAAACTCTTCTTTCCCGATGAAATGATGGGTAAGATCGGACTGTCTGAGATGGAGAGAAACGAAATCGGATTCTCTGAGTACGGTGTCAAGATCCACATGTTCCACACCGTCAGCCTGGATCCGTTCGATCTGCTGCTCATTGGCGAAGGGATCATGAACGATAATGCGGCATCCGAAACCTTTGAGTTTCCTGCAGACGCGGCTGCCGATATAGCCATATCCGATGAGTCCTACCGTGCAGTTCTTCATGTTGTGAATATAACTCTGGTTCACATACTTTTTGCACCATTTGCCTTCCATCAGGAGTTTGTGGCTTCTGGCGATGTTTTTGTTCTCGGCGATCATCATGCCCACAGTAAAGTCGGAAACTGCTTCCGCGCTTCTCCATGGAGCGTTGATCAGAGGGATCTTCTTCTCGGTAAGATAGGGAACATCCGCGTTCTCGTACCCTCCTCGAAGTACTGCAGCAACCTTCAGGTTCTTTGCTTTGTCGATCACGTGTCTGTTGATGGATGCACAATGTACCGCGATGACATCCGCATCTTCACAGGCATCGAGCAGGTTCTGGCAATCAGGAGCTGCATCGATCCCTCCTTTTTCCAGAAGGCCCATACGGTCTGTGATCTCGGCCATGGATACCATATCCGTATCCTCCACCAGCACGACTTCCGCATCATATTTCTCCAGTCCATACATGGCGCTCATGATCTCTTTGGTAATCCCGCCATCGTACACGCATAATATTTTTGTCTTAGCCATTTTTATTCCTGTCCTCCATCCATGGTTACTTATTTATTCTCCCAGTAGTTCATGAGGGATTCATTGATGAGGGTCCATTCCGCATAATTCTTCTCATAGATCTCTGCCTTGGAAGCATCCGGAAGAATGGGATCAAGAAGCCTTACCGCCTTGGCGAAAGCATCCTCATAACTGCTGTAGATCCCTGCGCCGATTCCTGCGGTCAGAGCTGCGCCAAGAGCTCCTGTTTCATCACAGTCCACCCCGACGATGGGAGCCTGAAGGACATCTGCGAAGATATGATTCCAGACCTTACTCCTGGCAGTACCGCCGGTAAGTCTGACTTCTTTCAGGGGGAGTCCTACATTTCTAAGTATATCAATATGATATTTATGGATGAAAGCGCATCCTTCTGCAACAGCAAATGCCATCTCTTCATAAGAAGTATTCAGGTCAATATTCAGGAAGTTGGCCTTTGCCATGGGATGGAGGCTGGGCTGTGCCACAAACGGGCAGAAGAGCACTTTTGCCTTGGCCGGATCAATACTCTTGATCATCTCATCCAGGACTTTGAAGAAGGAGATCCCTCTCTTCTCTGCTTCGATCTTGGCCCTGTCACCCAGGATCTTGGTGAACCATTCATAGTTGGATCCGGATGCTCCGGTGTAGGAACAGTTCAGATATTCTCCCTTAAAGAGATAAGGCATGTTGGAAGAAAGTCCCGGGAGGATCTTGTCTGAATGAGTCTCATTGATGGACCAGGATCCTGCGATGGCGGTATAGATCTCGTCACCTGTAGCACCGGAACCTACCAGGCATGCCAGGATGTCCATCATACCTGCAGCCACCGGTGTACCCTCTGCCAGACCTGTCGCTTTGGCAACCTCCGGGCCTACATGTCCTACGATATCCGTGGCCTCATGAAGCTCAGGCATGGCGTCCATCATCTCTTCGATTCCGTAGAGTCTGAATAATTCCTCCGAATAATCCATGGTCTCCAGGTCAAACATAAAGGATCCGCCCCAGCAGTTCAAGTCGGTGGCCAGAACGCCGGTCAGCTTGAACATGATATAATCCTTGAACATCATGGCGCCGCCGATCTTGTCATAAACATCCCTTTCATGCTCTTTGTACCAGCGGAGGATCGGTCCCGGTTCCCCGGCAAATAAAGTACCTTTTACGATATCATTGATCTTGTCGTATGTTCCTTCTTTCTTGTACATCTCGATGATATCGTCTGCGCGGTGGTCATGGGAGAAGCAGCCCGGAGCGATGGCCTCCCCGTTTTTACCTACAAATACGACACCGTTTCCGAAAGATGTCACGCCGATACCTTTGATGTCTTTTGCGTCCACTCCGGATTTTTTGATGGCTTCACCGATACACACTGTGATATCGCTCCAAAGATTGTCCACGTCAAATTCTTCAAATCCCGGACCTCTCTGCTCAAAGCGCATGCTGGGTGTGGAAGCTGAAGACATGATCGTGCCGAATTCATCAAAGATAACTACCTTACTGGAAGTATTACCTGCGTCAATACCGATTAAATAATTTTTCATGATAATTTCCCCCTAATACGAATTTCTTTATGCCTGATCAGGCTTTTCCTGCGGAACCGCAAAGATCGATTTTCTCTTTGACAACCTCTTTCAAAGCTTCCAGTGGTTTCTCATTGGCTTTAACCACCCAGATTGCCAGAGTTCCGGAAGAATTCAGTTTATTCTTCAGTTCACCGTAGTAGGCAGAGAGCATCTCGGAATAAATATTCAGTTTGCAGATTCCTTTTTCCACTGCCTTTTTGATCTGGTCATCCGGTGTACCGGAACCGCCGTGCATTACCATCGGGATGTCGGAGATCTCATTCAGAGTATCCAGCCTGTCAAAATGAAGTTTCGGCTCATGGACATAGACTCCATGGGAGGTGCCCACTGCAACGGCCAGACAATCTACTCCTGTCTCCTCGATAAACCGCTTCATCTCTTCAGGATCTGTCAGATAATCATCGGGATTATCATATGCGCCGTCCTCTTTGATCTCGCCAGAGACGATACCGTCACCTACATGGCCAAGCTCTGCTTCCACGGTTACACCATGTGCATGGGCATATTCCACTGCTTCTTTGGACAGGCGGATGTTTTCCTCAAGAGTATTTACAGAGGCATCGTACATTACGGAAGTAAAACCGGCATCCACACATTTTTTCAGGAAATCCATATCCGTCGCATGGTCAAGGTGCAGACAAACCGGAACACTGGCATTCTCTGCCATCTTGCGGAGGCAGTAGATCCAGTAGTCAAGCATGGCGCCGTTTCCCTGCTGAAGGTCCGGTGTCAGACCCATCAGGATAACCGGGGAGCGTTTCTCCTCAGCGGCCTCCACGATCTTCATTGCCATCTCGATGGTGCTCGCATCAAATGCGCCTACGCAATATTTTTCTCTTCTCGCTTTTTCCAACATCTCTTTGATGTTAACAAGTGCCATAATACATTCCTCCTGATAATTGTATATCTATATTATTCGATGTGTATTGTTTCCCTGTCTTATTCTATGCCGGCAGCCACTTCGTCAAAGATCTCTTTGTTCACCACGAAAGGTGAGATCTTCTTCTCGGTAATAGAGATCATTTCCTTGGACAGTAATTTCGGCGAGTTGGTAAATGCATCCACAGATCCGCCTGCCAGATGAGGTGTCACTGTCACATTGGGAAGGGCAACGATCGGATAATCTGCCGTAGGCGGTTCTACGTCGAATACATCCAGAGCTGCTCCGATGATCTTCTTATCCCTGAGGGCTTCGTAAAGGGCCTGCTCATCCACCAGACTGGACCTGGCTGTGTTGATCAGATAAGCGGTGGGCTTCATCATAGCGATCAGTTCTCTGTTGATCATGTGCTCGGTTTCCTTCATTGCTCTGGCATGAACCAGGACAAAGTCTGATTTGGACATAAGCTCCGGAAGATCCACCAGAGTCACATAGTCAGGAACATTCTTTGCGAAAGGATCATAAGCCAGAATATTCATCTCAAAGCCATTCAGTCTCTGAGCCACCTTTCTTCCGATGTTTCCGAATCCTACGATACCTGCTGTCTTATAGGGAAGATCCGGTACGGATGCTGCGTTATCATAGTCACGTACCCATTTGCCTTCCTTCAGATTCCGATGAGCTTTGGCGATATTGCGGCACTCACAAAGCAGCATTCCCACCGTAAAATCTGCTACTGCATTGGCATTACGCCCGGGTGTATTGTAGAGTATAACTCCGTTTTCCGTACATGCCTCCAGGTTGATATTCTCTATCCCTGCTCTCAGCACACCAATCACTTTCAGGTTTTTACAGGATTCAATGGCCTTTCTGGTCATCGGACAGAACTGTGTGATGACTACGTCGGCGTCATGGATCGCGTCAAGTACTTCCTGAGGAGGCTCAACAGCATCACTTCCGTGAAGTTCCACTTCCAGGTTGATATTCTGAAGCTCTTCATAGTTCTCAAGCTTCCACTGGATCGTCTCCACCTCATGGCCGGCTTCTTTAAAATTCCTGAATCCTTCCATAATGTACTCTTGCGGGATTAACAGATCTCCGATTCCTACTACTTTCATTCTAACATCTCCTTTTTCTTACTGGGTCTGGTTTTCGATGTGTCAGTCATTCTGTTCTTCTGCATGGAACTCATTAGCGTTATAGAAAGGATAAATTCTATAAAAAAAAGCGACCAAAACAGACAGCCGGGGCTGCCGATTTTAATCGCATTCAAGTCACCATACAATCATAGTCTATTTTGTTGTCCGAGGAATCGCTTCCTTCTATTTTGGACTATACTAAACAAAACAAGCCTTGTCAATACCTTTTTTTTAATGTGACGGTTTTGTGACAACAGACAAAATATAATGATATCAGAAATGAAAAACGTTAAGGCGAAAGGAGATTTAAGAATATGAAGAAAGCAGAAAACGGAGTTTTATTGAATATGGATGAACTGGGTCAGGTAACAGGCGGTGTGACATACGAATACGGGTTTTATGCGGTTGTAATCCCGGATGATGAGGAAGATCCTTATGGTGCAGCCATGAGATTGTTTATGGGCGGCGTGATCGCCAATGCAAAGAGAAACGGAAAGAGTCTTGAAGAAGCAATGGACATCCTCAAGCGGGATGATGTGACCGATGAGGTATTCAGGTACTATTGGGACAAAACCATTCTGATTAAAAAATAAATACGGTTATCCAGTCACAAAAAGGGAGCATAAACAAAATGATGACAAAAAGAATGAATCTTAACTTGGAAGACCTGGATCAGGTCACAGGGGCCATAGTTAATCTCGCCAGGAAGAACGGCAAAACCCTTCAGGATCTGCTTGACGACCCTCTTGTTGCTGATGAAACAAAGGAAAGGATCAAATACTACTGGGACAAAGTCATTACAAAATAGATATCCGAAAACAGAAAAATCCACGGGAACTGATATGTTCCCGTGGATTTTGTCTCTGAACTGTAATTACGATGACTTGCTCTGTCCTCTGACTTTGTACAAATAGGTAAGGATGATCACTGCGAGGCACAGCTCCATAATAGTGCTAAGAAGCACATGACTGCCGCTCTTCAGGACAATTCCGCCGATCAGGCCGACGACGGAGAGGATCACATTGATGATGGCAAGAACCCATGCCGGTTTATAAAGATTCGCATTGAAGACTGCCATCAGAATGCAGATACCGAAGATGACGGAAAATGCTCCGGAAACGATATAACCGGCTTGCTGATTTTTATCGATGACTAAAATAAAAAGGAAATACGCGATACCGAAAACCAGCTCCAGAGCACCAAACAATCTCAAACCTTTCTGACTTGCTGACAAAAAAATTACCTTCTTTCTTTTCCGGGTGCCGCAGGGCAACCTTTATTATTATTTTATTTATGTTATAACACATTTCCACTAATCTTTACATCCTTTTTCCCTCTATATTTGATCCGGACATGTTGAAAACAATCAGACAATTAATTAGAATTAGAGTATCTCCGTACTCTGGAGGAGATGATGTCGTTTCCGGATTTACCCCGGATAAGGATATGATAAGGAGAGTGACTCTCAGATGAAAGCGATTCTCAACGGACGCATACTGCTCCCGGATAGGGAGGAAAAGGGAAAAGCACTGTTATATAATGAGAAAATCATCGGTCTGGCAGACGAGGCCTCAGCAATCAGAGAAGCGGATGAAACAATAGATGCTGACGGAGCCTATATCTCCCCCGGCTTCATTGACGTTCACATTCATGGGTATTCCGGTATGGATGTATCAGACAATGATCCGGACAGTATCCGAAAGATGGCATACTGTCTTTTGCAAAACGGCGTGACCGGTTTCCTGCCGACCTCGCTGACTGTCGGTTGGAATAAGCTGGAGAGTATCTGCAAACATATCCGAGGACTTATGCAGGAAAGTACTTCCCCCGCATTTTCCGGCTCTCAGGTCCTGGGTATGCACATGGAAGGGCCTTTTATCAACCCCTCCAGAAAAGGTTCGCAGAACCCTGATTACATTCTTTTGCCGGATGCCGGGAAGGTTCTTCCTTTTGAGGATGTAATCCGCGTGATAACCTATGCGCCCGAGATGCCGGGAGGCATGGATTTTACCGGAGCTCTCCTGGACAGGACGAACATAGCCCTATCCATGGGCCACACGAACGCAACCTATGAACAGGCCATGGAGGCGATCAGTCAGGGCGTCATGCGCGTTACACACGTATTCAATGCCATGTCCGGTCTGCACCACCGTGATCCCGGCGTCGTTGGCGCTGCCTTGACCACGGATGTTTATACAGAGTTGATTGCGGATATGTTCCATGTCAGCAAGGCTCTCTTTCCTCTTTTGGCAAAAGTGAAAGGGGACAGGCTAGTGCTGATCACTGACGCATTGCGTTCTGCCGGCATGCCGGACGGAGAATATGAGCACGGCGGTCAGTCTTTCATCCAAAGAGGTACCGAATGCCGTTTAAAGGACGGTACGATCGCAGGCAGTGTACTCCGGCTCAACAATGCGGTAAAGAATCTGCGGGACTACGCGTGTCTGCCCATGTATCAGGCTGTCCGTGCCGCGTCATTGAATGCTGCGGAATCCGTTAATCTGGCTCAGCTAAAAGGGTCTCTTTCTCCCGGGAAAGATGCCGACATCGTTTTGCTGGATGACGACTGCCATGTTCTCAGAACCATCGTCCGGGGCACAACAAAATATATGTGACAAATCAAAAAACCAAATGGAATTCACGCTTTTACCTCCGAATTCCATTTGGTTTTTTTCACTTTTTCTTGCTGTTCCTGAACAGAAGCTCCGGATCTGTGACAGTTTTGTGACTGTAGATAGATTAAAATGATGTCAGAAAGAAAAAAACTGACGATTGAAAGGAGAATAAAAAAATGATGAATGAAAAGAGCAGAGATTTATTAAACATGGAGGATTTGAATCAGGCCGTAGGCGGTGTAACATACGAATACGAACAGTACCGGGTTGTATTTCCGGGAGACGAAGAAGACCCCAATCATCCAAATATCAGAGTGATTAATGCAGCCTACATTGCTATCTGCAAGAAGGCTGGCGAAACCCTTGAGCAAGCACTGGGCAAATATGATATCCTGTACCCGGAATTCATCAGATTTTACTGGGACAAAGTCATTCTAAAATAGAGTTTCAACAATTCCCGGAGAATTGAAAGGAGAATAAAAATATGTTGAGAGAAAATAACAGTAATTTTTTGAATATGGACGAATTGAATCAGGTAGCAGGTGGAGTAACATACGAATATGAAGCTTATTCGGTCGTTATTCCCGATGGTGAGACAGAACCCTTTGATGAATTTACCAGGAGGACATCCGCTCTTCCTATTATTATCGCTAAAAACTCCGGGCTTACCCTTGAAGATCTGTTGGCCGGTCCTTCTGTGGGTAATTCGCACGAAATTGCCAAATATTATTGGGACAAAATCATTCCAAATTAAGAAAAGCAAAGTCGACGGAAATTTCCGCCGGCTTTTTGTTTTGTTCCGCGTAGTGACAAGGATATACTCATTCATCTGCTCCGGAGAACAGGCTTGGTCCAGTGTGACGGTTTTGTGACAATATATATACTATAATGACATCAGAAACAACAAAACAGCAAAGAAAATATCATGAAGATTGAAGGAGAGAGAAACAATGAAAAAATTGATTATCGGACTTAGCTTATTCTTATTTGCATTAACAATGGCCTGGGGAAGCTTTTCAGTAAAATCACATGCTGCAGTGGGCAGCCTGGACATGGGGGACGTGATCCAGATGGGCGATTTTGAAGGAAGCAGCCACTATATCGTGTTCTATCCGAAGGAAATGGAATCCGCCGACAAAACTTATCCGGTAGCTGTATGGGCAAACGGCACCATGTGTGCACCTGCACTTTATACAAACCTGTTAAAGGGTGTCGCAGCCCGTGGTTATGTGGTTGTGGCCAGTTCTGATATGATGTCTGCAGACGGCAAGAGCCAGAGTGCGGCCATCGATTATATCTGCAAGCAGAATGAAGATGAAAGCAGTGTTCTGTTCGGAAAGATCGACTCAGGCAGAATCGCCGCCTTCGGTCACTCTCAGGGTGGAAGAAGCTCTGTGAATGCAGCAGCAAATGATTCCCGTATCGGATGTATCGTATCCATCGCCGGCAGCAGCTATGGCTCCGAGGCAAAAAAACTTACTGCTCCTGCACTGTTCCTGACAGGAAACAAAGACCTGGTCGTTTTATCCTCCCTTTGGGTAAAACCGGCTTTTAACAACTGCAAAGGACCCGCTGTCTATGCATCTCTTAAGAACGGAATCCACACCACCTGCGTACTGGATGCCGATAAATACATCGACTACTGTGCAGGTTGGTTCAACACCTGGTTAAATGATGATCAGGGCGCTTTACGTCAGTTTGTTCCCGGCGGAAAGCTTGCAGCAGACGGCAACTGGACAGACTTTGCCAGCAAAAACCTGAAATAAATCATATTCGAAGAACACTAAAGCCGACGGAAACCCGCCGGCTTTGTTTTTTTCCGGAACCGGAATCTATTTCAAAACTACTTCAAATTCCTCACAAACCACTTTACTGCTTTCATTGAATGTCCTTTGCACAGAAGCAAGTTCATTGATCAGAAAGTTTTCATGAACCATCCGCCAGTAGGCTAAAGACCGGTCGCCCTCACCTTCTTTAAATGCATGGTCAGCTGAAACCTGGTTATATTCTGTCAGATATACTTTCGTTGTTTTGATAATACAAACTGCTTCGCCATTTGAATTAAGAATAATACTGTAATCTCCTGCTTTCGGGAGCGGCTCATTATTTATCTGATAGGGATCATATGCTGAGCATGTAGCAGTTTTTATTCCCTGAAGGACTAATTCCGCAAGCTTATCCGGTGCTTCTCCGAAAGCCCAGGCTTCATATGTTCCGGACAATCCTGATTTCTCCCATAATTCTTCCGGTGTCATCATATCCTCTTTCTTATCTTCACCAATCCTGATAACATCTATATCCATATCTCATCAATAGCTTTCTTTCACCGTAAATGTTCCGATCCCTTTCAGATAGTGATCAAAGAATCCAAGGACAAGTGCATTTACCTGGTCGATACATAATTCCGGATCGACGTCACCCGTACCGAGAGCCTTGGCTATAAAGGGTGAGAGAAGAGGCAGATCCGTAAAGTTCATATGGCCGCTTCCTTTGAAATACGTAGAGTGACCATCGGTCGCATGATCAATTATAACATTATTTACGTAATCCTTCTTCAGCCTGTACGCTTCCTCGCAGCTTTCCTGATGACTCTGGTTCCTTATATCAAGGATAGGTGTCGTGTAAGGCTCAGTGCTGCAGATCTCCTCTCCGTCTTTTACGCCAAGTATTTCGCCGAACATCGTGCCATCGAGATCTATGACTGCAGAGACATCGCTTCTCCGGCCGGCAGTGACGGAAGCGGCGCCTCCCATGGAATGTCCAAAAAGACCTATCTTTTCTATATCGATGAGTGAGAGCGCCCGGCCGACATCACTGCGGTCCTCGTCGTTGCTGAAAACCCATGCTTTATCCGGATCTGATCTGACGGCCGATTCAACCGTATCGAGCACATAGTTCATATCATCAAGCCGCAGTTTCATCGCTTTGGACATGATCTCATAGGTTGTTTCCGCGTCATACACATCGTTCTCTATATTTATTGCAGACTGTATAAATTCCGTATCCACCGTAACTGTCCTGCCGCCCGAATCAGTCGTAAAGAATGAGTGATGCGGATGGTCAAGAGCAATGACCACGTATCCGTTGCTTGCCAGTTCCATATATGCAGACATATTGCTCTGATAATATCCGAATGCGCCATGGCTGAAAACTACCAGCGGCAGCGAATGTGCCTCTGTCACATTTGTGTTTTCCGGCCAGAAGAAATGGACCGGTACCTCGCGGAAAGATCCGTCATTTTCAAATTCATC